>Ga0310690_10000865_pt1 | contig 59542 bp, 79 predicted proteins | sample AusTroGonzalo_MG_2_FD_207661 | JGI IMG/M metagenome (GOLD analysis project Ga0310690, IMG submission 207661) | Bovine rumen microbial communities from tropical cattle in Woodstock, Queensland, Australia - Gonzalo_04 (v2) (version 2) | ecosystem: Host-associated > Mammals > Digestive system >... | reverse complement strand
AGAACTTCGGTTACTTCTACGATAAAGCTCTTCATTCCCTTGCTCCTTCCAGTACCATGTTGGTTACTGATTCCCTTACTGCTCTTACCTCGGAAAATTCCATAATCACTCCTTATCCAGTTCGTCCTCTAAGACATCCAGTTCTGCGTTGAGAACAACAAGGTTCAGCAACATTCCCAAAAGTTCTGTGTTTGTAATCGGCATGGTTAATTCCTCCTTGCCATTTAATCTTCTGCCTCTCATACAAGGGCATGAAAAAAGGGACTAGCTTGTGCTAATCCCTTCTACCTGACCTTGTGGTTAGTCTAACCATCAATTCAAATACATACGAATCATTGTGTATGCGTCCAAAAAACTCTGTTCGTCCATGCTGAATACTGTAAATTCTCCTTCAAACATCTCGTCATCGTACATATACTTTACCCATTTGACTACACCTTCCTTGTCGTCATAATGGACATTATCGAATTGTGCTTCTCTGTTCGGGTCTACGTACTTTTCAATCATCTTGTGAAAAGCATCGAGTGCGCTGTTGATAACCTTTTTCTTAATTTCTGTTTTTGTGGTCATATTTCCCCTCTGCATTTGAAATCTGATGTCCTTGCACTGTGCTTTTGTCATTTTTCCTCCAAAAAAAAGAACCCACCTACTATTGTTTCGGTGGGTTTGTGTTAATTCGATGATGTTCCTACTGTTTCGACTCCATATCCTTACGGATTAGTCCCTTTATGTAGGAAACACAAGGGCGATGTTCTTCCATCCAGTCAAGTTCCTTCTGTTCTGAAACCTTGCTGAACCTTATCGAATAGCATCTGCACTTTTCCTTTTGAAACTTCTTGATAGACTCGTTTTTCTTTGCTTTGTCCGCCATGATGTTATCCTACAGTTTGCAAGCTAATGTTACAATCCCTCCTTTCTCAAAGTTATTAACAAACGCACTGAAAGTGATCTCCCAGTGCGTTCATAATGGCCTTGAGTATCTAAAAATCTTTTCGTCTTCCGACTACTTCCTGCGGTCAGCATACACAAATGGGCGTTATGCTGTTTCCTCCGACATTAGTTTACGTTCTTTGCGATAATCCGGTGGGTAGGGCGTACCGTGTCTATGCTTATCATGTACGCTTGTGCTATCTGTGATTATGTTCTGATTGTAATACTATCACCTATGTCATAATAAACAGCTTCGGACAACAGTTACGTTGTCTTGTATAGCTTTCTCATTACTCCGCAGGGTTGAGTTGAACTTGATAACGCTTCTAAGTGTAGCTGTATCTAGTTTTTAGGCTAGTTCCTTCCACTTCTCAAGACTATTACTTGAGCCGTTATCCTCTAAGCCCTAACAAGTGACCATATTGTTAGAACATTTTACAAGACCTTGATTATAGTGCTGGTCTACTCGCAACGCTTTATGGTTGTTCATGCCATCATCAAATTGCATTTTGCACTCAAGCTAGCTGTTTGTCATGGTACGTTTACTAACTAGCCGTTATACAGGTATCCAAGTGCGTTATTAGCTAAGTGGATACCAGCTAGAGTTATACCCTAGTGTGTTGCCCTAACAAGTGTTAGAGCAACCATCAGGACACAACCATCAAGCCGTTGCTTTCACAGCTTTCTTTGCAAGTGCTTTGTCAATCGCCCTAGCTTTTGCAAGTGCTTTGTCCATAGCGTTGATGATTCCCTTTTCGGTGTTAGTCCTGTTGTCTTTGGGAATAAAGGAAACATCTCTAGAGCCGTTAGCACTGATGAAAAGCACCGCTTTCTTAAGTTGGAGATATTCAACAGCTTTCAAGTCATTCAACAGCTTATGCTTGGCCAGTGCTTCAGCATCAGCTACAAAATCTTCCCTATGCATGCTGGAAGCTGTAGGTTTGAGTGCTGTTGTATAAGGTTTAGCAAAAGTTTTGCCGTCAGCTAGTCCAGTGCAGAAAGTACCTTGACCACTCATAGGGATTAAATTGACGATATCAATGACATCATGCTCGGTATCAAGTTTGAACTTGAGATTATACTTGTATACTTTTCCGTTATACTCATAATCAATGTGAATGTGCTTGATGTTATACTTAGCTTCCGTGAATGTGAAACCCCTATTCACAAAATCCTGTAGCTTAACTGATACGTCATCACCTAAGCTGTTATTTTTGCAATACCATGCAATTCTTTCTTCCGTTGTCATCTTTGCTGTTTTCTTTGTTGTTTCTTCTACAGCTTTCTCAATTCTCTTTGCTTCTCTAACAGAAGCAACCTTTTCAGCACTAACCTTGATTGTTTTTGTTGTCTTCATGTTTGTAATCTCCAAACCATAATAGAATGAAGCTAGCATACACTAGCTAGCCTAACTATAATGGATAACTAGCTAGCTTGTCAAACATTTTCAAACACAAAACGCAAAAAATTTTGTTATTAATATGTAATTACTTACAAACAAAAGAGATAAAAGCAAAAATATTTTTTATGGTTACAAAAGAAACAGAAATCCTGTTAATACAGAAGAAACGCACATGCATTATCTATCAAGTAAAGTAATACATACTTATTATCTACCATATTTTCTAAAACTCGGTTAATTCCAGCACAACCCAGCCCGTTAGTACACACTATATCTAGTATCCTCCATAACAAATAACACACTAGCAAACATCATCAAAACAGACCATTTAAACGCCCAACAACCATGCCCAATTTTCCCAACCACTACTCCCTACACTTCCATGCAAACTAAATCAAACCTACACTAGTCGAGCCTCGGGCCTGGATGACACACATTTAGAGAAGCTTAAAGGAATTGTTTTTTTAGTTAAACAAAGAGGTAAAGAGGAGGGGAGGTCAAAAGGCATACCCCCAGGCGCCGATTCACGATCCAAAACTGCTTGTCTTAGTCCTTCACAGTTTGCGAAATTTTTCCATAGGCAACCGTATGGAAGCCGTATATGGCAGTGATTTTTATGCAAAAGGCACAGATTTTCCCGAGGTTGTATCTTCGATGATTGAATAAATGATGCATAAATGGGTTTCTCACCGAGTTTGTTGTAGTGTTTGAGGGTTGATTTTAGGGGCAAGGTACGCTAGATTTAGGGTGTGTTGTATGTGTTTTCACAAAATGTTCGTATTTGAACACGTTCAGAGGGATGAGGATGCCGATAGTCAAGAAATACAGCGATCTGAGTGCGAAGAAGAAGGCTTTTGTAGAATTCTACATCAAAAGCGGGGATGTGGCGGACTCCGTATTCGCGGCGGGGTTCAAACAGGGGTGCGACAAGACCTCGAAGAAAGAGAGGATGCTGGCCGATTCCTTGGGAAGGAGGATGCTGAAAGACCCTTTGGTTCATGACTACATAGCCATGAACAAGCCGCTTCCCCTGCCTGCGCAGGGAGTGATAGACGAGCCGGCGATAGTGGAGAGGATGTTCCTGATAATGATGGGGAGGACGCAGAGGACGGCGTTCACGAAGAAGGGTGACCCGATAATCGAGGAGCCGTCTTTCAGGGATCAGACCGAAGCCGCGAAAGTGCTGTTGATGATAAAGAAGATGCAGGACAAGCAGATACCTGTCGAGCAGAGGGGTGTTGCGATTTCAAAGAGACTGGATGAGCTTATCGCATCGACACAGCTTGGATACGAGACGGAGGGAAACGATGAGTGATTATTTGAAGCACCTTCTTGTGAATCTTGGGATAGCGCTTTTCGGTGCGGTGAACCTTCCGTTCGCCATAGGCGCATCTCTTGGTGCGTCTTTCGGTAAGGAATACGGAGATTCCAAAGCCCCTGGGAACAGGTGGGACTGGAAGGACATACTGTACGACATCATAGGACTTGCGATAGGTGTTTCAATCGTCCTTCTCTACAGACTGATGACAGGAAGAGGCAACATGATGGACTTATGAAGAGAACGATAACGTTCATGAATATTCCGATTGATGTGATACTCGATGCCGGTTTTGACACGGGACATGATAACTGCGGCGCAGTCACATCGTGGGATGTCGACAAGGGTGAGTTCTCGTTGGCGTTCAGATACGTGGATATAGGACACATAGCGCATGAGTGCTGGCATCTGTTCATGAGGATCATGCAGTGGATGGAGCGCGACAACTGTTTCGCGTTCTCCGAGCTTGCCACAGAGCTGTATGCGTGGAACTTCGGCAATCTTGTTGACGAGGTGTTCAAGGCTGTCGTCGGAATGGGGGAAGAGCTTGATGACAAGGGAAGAAAGGATAAGGAAACAGAAAGAGTACCATCGGAAGGTTGAGTCAGCATGGAAGAAGGCGAAGGAAGTCGGCGAGGAAGTCGGATTCGTCCGGAAGATGGTCTGCAGCGACATCTACTTCCTTCTTTACTATGTCTTGGAGAGAAAGGACATCTGCTATGAGGAATGGTGGGAGAAGGATACGATAAACATAGACGGAGAGGAAGTCGAGAAAGGCGAAGGTGACGAAGTAGTAAAGGACAACGTTGGCAATGTTATAGAAGACCCGAAGAGAGGCAGGCTTTGGAGATACTACAGACCTTTCCTGTTCGAGAGGTGCAGGGAGATACAGAGAAACCCCGATGGGTATCTGGACATATATGCCCGTGACCACTACAAGACCACAATGATAACCTACGCCCTCACCATTCAGGAGATACTGAAGAACCCCGAGATCACCATATGTATCTATTCATATAACATATCAACTGCTCAGAAGATGATGGTTCAGATACGCAGTGCCTTGCAGAACCATACTTTGGTCACCTGTTTCCCCGATATCCTGTTCTCCAACGTAAACGTCTCATCTTGGAAAGACTCTATGGGAAACTCCCATAGAATGGAGTGGGCAAACGAAGGTTTCACAGTGAAGAGGGTCGGAAACCCGAAGGAGCATACGGTCGAGTGTTCTGGTTTGGTGACTGGTCAGAAAACAGGAGGCCACTACAATCTTTTGATCTACGATGACACGGTCACTCCCGAATCGGTTTCAACAAGAGCGCAGATAGACAAAACGACACAGATGTTCGAGATGAGCCTGAATACCGGTTCCACTGCGAACATGAGGATAAGGATGATAGGAACACGCTATGCTTTGGGCGACACATACGAGCACATCCTTAAGAACGGAACGGTCAAGCTTAGAAGATTCCCATGTGTCGATGACGAGGGCAAATCCGTTCTTTACTCGGACAAGATTCTCAAATGGAAACTATCGAGGATGCACGGAAGCGTAGTCGCCACTCAGATGTACTGCGACCCTCAGGCGAACAGCGCTTTCAATTTCCTCATGGACTGGATTCCCGAAAGGATAAGCTTCAAGAGCATAGATCTGGACAAGTGGAACTGGTACATAATCTGCGACCCAGCTCAGAAAATATCGGATGATGCAGACTACACCATCATGTGGTGCGTCGGAGTCTCCGGAAAAGGTGATGACAAGACATTCCTATGGGCCGATCTGATAAGGGACAAACTCTCTCTTGAAGGAAAGCAGAAAGCTCTCTTCGACATGGTTTCGAGATTCACCAACTCAAGGAAGAGGCCGACGGTGTTCTATGAAAGAGTCAGTATGCAGAGCGACATCCAGCACTATCAGTATGTGATGAATCAGACAGGTTATGTCTTCGACATCCTTGAGGCTTCGGGAAAGCCGAAATTGAATTACGGAATGACGGCAAGCGGAAACAACCTGAAGTTCAAGGACTTGAGGATAAGTGCCTTGCAGCCTTCTTTGAAACAGGGAAGACACAGATTCGTTGAATCGGCTGTCCATGTGAACTGGAAAGGCGACAACGAAGACATGCTTGCTTCTTTCTTTGATGAGGAATACAAGAATTACCCGTTTGCCGAGCACGATGACGGATTGGATGCGATGTGCAGATGCGTTGATTTGGACGTTGGAGTCCAGATGGTCGGACTGGATCTGTTCACGAGACAGAAGAAAAAGGAGACAGCAGACCCGTTGGATTACCACTCGAATAGGATTTACCAACCCATCAAGGGTTTTTCACAGTTCTCAAGAGCATATAAATAAACGCTAGTGTTGACATATGAACAACTTGCATCTATCATGACACTAGATGTAGTGTTTCTGTTTCAATGGGAACACTATACATTGAGGTCACGATGGATAAGAGAGAGCTTGTCAAAAATCTTGAAAGAAGATTCAGGACTCTGCAGGAAGTACGCAAACTGAACGAGGAAAGAAGGTGGTACGCTATGGCTCTTGCGAACCATAGGACGCAGAGTGCGTCACTTTCTCCTTCTCCAGTACCTGAGATTGTTCGTCAGACAGATGTTTCCGTCAATGCCATCGAGGACTTCGAGAACTTTTTCATCGGGAATCTTGTATCCCCGAACATCAACTGGTTGGGCATCCAGTACAAGGCCAACGACATGACAAGTCAGGATGATATCGCGGGAGCAAACGATTTCATCGGTGAAGTCAGAAACGCAGTCTTGGACGAAATGGCGTCCAGCAACTTCTATCAATCAAATGAACTCGCCACCAAGGATATGCACACAGGTGCTTGTGCGGCGGTTCTTGTCAGGAATGACCCCAATGCCGACGACAAAAGAGGTAGATGCGTCTATACGGTACTTACACCTTGGCAATTTTGGGTGGACACCGACCAGTACGGCGAGTACGACACCCTCTTCTACAAGAAGACGATGAACGTGGCTCAGGCTTATGAGATGTTCGGGGAGAAACTTCCCGAATGGATGAAGAAGATAATCGAGAGAGGAGATCCTTTCGAGCAGTGGTATGACTTCCTGTTGTGTATCTATCCGAGAAACAAGATGTACAGAAGAAGAACTGTCTTCGCAAAGCAGAAGAAGTTCGCAGTTGTTTGGATGTACCTCAATGGAGCAAGCACAACAGAAACGAATACCGGCCCTTCTGAGATAATCGAGGAATCTGGAAGCGATTATTTCCCTGTGAACGTAGGCTGTTGGATGACAGATGGTGATAATCCTTATGGAACTTCGCCTGTAATGAGAAACATGGTCTCCATTGATAAGCTTGACGGACTCTCATATGAGACGATGCTTACTCTTCAGAAGATGAACCACCCTGCCTATACAGGTGTTCAGGCTTCATTGGAAGGATTCTCAGATGACCCAGGCTCAAGGAACGCAGTGACTTCTCCCGAGCTTGCACCACAGCCTATTCAGCTTACTCAGAACGTCGAGGGCGCTTTCGCTGTTCAGGAGAAGCAGGAGCAGGCTGTTCAGAAGATGTTCAGGAACGATATCTTCAACTACCTCTCCCGTCAGGATATGCAGAAGGTCTACACCGCAACTCAGGTAAATGCTGTCAAGGCCGAACAGCTTTCACTTTTGGCTTCTGATTTCGGATCATATGGAAAGTGGATAGCGGGTCTTGTAACTCTGACCATCCTTACTATGAGCGAGAACGGAAGACTTCCAGAAGGAGCATCCGAAATCCTGAAGGGAAACGGAAAGACAAGAATATTCATCGAGTCCACTTTGGCTCAGGAGCTGAGAGCTTATACCAACAGAGATGCGAACATATCACTTTTGGAGCAGTGTTTGGTGTTCATGAACCTTCAGCGTCCTGATGCACTTCAGAATTACGATTTTGACGAGATGGCAAGAGGAATAGCTTCAGGACTTGGTGTAGACCACAAAGTAATCAAGGACAAGGTGAAGGTTGAACTGGAGAGACAGATGCAAGCTCAGATGCAGCAGCAGCAGATGGAACTTCAGAATTCACTTACACAGAGCGAGATTAACCGAAATAACGCAGGAGCGTCGAATTATAACAATGCAAACGGTGCAAACCAGTATGGAGGATGATTATGGGAAGTGCTTGTAGCGCGAATCTGCCTGGATTCAACGCACATGTAAAGGAAGATGTTCTCTCTATTCTCAAGAGAGCTATTGAGAACTTTGATGCAGATGCTTTGAAGGTCATGTACTACGACATCTCGATGATACCGACTGTCGAAGAAATCCTTATTCAGAACGAGAAGGATTGTTGTGCAGAGTGCGAAGAGAAGGAAGTCTGCGATTCAGTGGCAGAGCCTGAAGTCGGGCCGGAGGATGAGGTTTGATTCTTGAGAGACAGAAGCTGACCAAGGAGCAGGTCGAGCGAATAGAGGAAATGTCTGAATTCTACGCAAATGAGCGTGGAGAGAAAGAGATTTTCAACCTTATGCTCGACTGCAAGCTCTTTCAGCCGATAACGGAAGCCGATGTTCCTTTGAGGAACTATGCGATACAGAGGCTTACTGAAATTGGACTCAACCAAGAGGACAAGATCAGGAAGGCCATACACGAAATGCTTCAGATCCCCGTCATGGATGTGAAGAACAAAATAGGAGAAAACAGTTAATGGAAACGACTGACAAAGATGTAGTGGTTCCGCCTGACAACGGTTCAGACACTTCGGAGTCTTCCGCAGACAAGAACTGGGATGCGGAGAAATACCCGTCATGGCAGAAATCAATCGGAAAGGAATATTGGGGAAACGAAAAGCTCTCCAAGTTCGGTTCGATGAAGGATGTCATGGAAAGTATCGTGAATCCGCAGAAGAAAGCTCCGGAGAAGTACGAAGGTATTTCCGAGGAATTCAACGACTTGGCTGATGCGCTGAAAAATGCCGATGTCAGTCAGGAGGATGCAAACAAGATTAACGACGTTCTCAAAAAGCATCTTCCGAAGAATTACACCGAGGGAACTCTAAAAGACGAATACGGAGCCGATTTCGAACAGGCTGACAAGGATTTCAGCCAGGCTGTCGAGAAGATTTTTGCAGACGAGAAGAACAGGAAGGAATTCTTGAAGCTGAAGAACAACCCCATTGTTTTCGAGTTCGCAAGGATTGTTGGGAAGAACTTGGGTGATTCCCCTAACCTCGACATAGGAAAACAGGAAGTCCATAAAGACAATGGTACAGGTGACCCGTTCATGGACCTTCTGACGGGAAAAAGATAGGAGAAATGAAAAATGGCAGAACCATTTGAGAGAATCGTAAGAAGCCCTCTCGAGTACTCCTTCCAGAATGATGATAATGGCGCGTTTGCACAGCAGATCGTCAAGGAGATGGAGAGGACATCCAACATCCTCATGGATGCGACATATATGCCGACATCCGAGGATTCTAGACACAGAGGTTACCGTGATGAAGATGACATGAAGAACACGGCTGTCGGACTGGCATCTGATGAAGGTGACGCATATAGCGAGAATGGCCATGAGGTCATGTACTCGACCGAAATCGGAAGAATTGGTGATGGTTGCAAGTACAACTCGATCCAGAGAAGGAACGCCCTTTCTGCCGATGTGGTTGAGCGTGAGAGAATGGACATCTCCAACACAATCGAGGGTATCAACAGAACAGATGCTTTCGTTACGGTTTATGGAAACTCAAAGGCCATTACCGATGAGGCAAGAGCCGCAGTCAACCCGAAGCTTTGGAAGGGTATCGCTTACTACACAAGAAAGATTTCCGACAGAGCACAGTTCGAGGATGATTTCTATGCCAACAAGAACCCGTTCAAGGCATGGGGAGTCGATGACCTCTGCCTCGCAATCGACAACAGAGCCAAGGATACAAACGCTTCTGCCTATGAAAACAAGAAGTTCTCATCCATCTACGCTGTTGTTTGGGGAATGGATCAGATTTCCAAGCTCTATCCGAAGAATTCAATGAGCATGGGAATCGAGACTGAGGTTTATGAGCCTGCAACAGTCCTGTACACACCGAAGGATGCAGTTGGTTCTGAGAAGAGACTCTACAAAGAGGGCTATGTCTCATTCAACAAGTATTCAGGAGTCAACGTACATGACAGATTCGGTCTTATCAGACTTGCCAACATCTATTTCGATGAGGGTAACGAGAATCAGATGAAGGCTGAGTACAAGAGAGTTGTCGAGAACATGGCTTTCATCGAGGAAGTTATGGCTCACAAGGGATTCACAGGCTCGGTCAAGTACTACTGTCCTGAGGCTCTTATCAGAAAGATGAGAATTGCAAGATACCTCGATGGACAGGTTCATGTTATGTACAACGATGCACAGCTCAACCAGATCGGACAGAGACACGGACTGGTTGGTACGCCGTTCATTCTCAACGATGGTGTCGCTCTTACTCCTGAGTTCATGATGAGCATGAAGGAAGACAGGGTCACACTGACCGGAACAGTATAATAGGAGGTACTGAATGAGCTACACAGATTATAAGCAGCAGTACACTTTCGGATTCGGCCCACTCGGAATGAACAAGACTTTCGCTTCAAGCTCGACAGTCTTCTTCGCCGGAGATGCATACGGACTGCAGAATTACCTTTCGACAGCCAATGCATCAGGCAAGACAGCTCCGATTGACCTCAAGGCCGACAAGCAGATGTTCTCGAAGAAGGCTCTCCTCAAGATTAAGTGCCTTGAGCAGATTGCACCGATGGGAACAAAGCAGACAGTCACACTCACCTTCTCAGGAACGGCTGGTGCGGCTGGTACAGTAACACTCCAGCCTTATGGTGAGGATGAGGTAGAGGTTACTATCGCAAATGGAAACACAGCAACCGAGTCGGCAACAGCAGTAAAGAACGCTCTTGGCAACCTCAAGAAATGGGATGTTTCCTCTTCTTCTGGTGTTGTCACTCTGACAGCAAAAGTCCCTGCAGCAAACGTAACAGTCAACAGCACGAACTTCGCTTGCACAGCTTCTCTTACAACTCAGACAATCACTTCAAGTGGTTTCGTTGCAGGAACAAGCGGTGTCGCTCCGTCAGCAGACAATCACTATGTCAAGATTGACCTTTGCTCTTCTTCAACTGCTCCCACAGAGTCCAGCGAGAATACAACAAAGGGTGTTGTCCCCGACTGCACATTCTATGTGAAGCCTGTTGATTTCGTAGCAAATCAGGATCTTTTCGAGATTACAATGCCCAGCACTCTCAAGAGATATGCTTGGCTTGAGATTTCGATGCCCAATGCATCAAGTACAACGATGACAGCAGGCAAGCTCCTGATCCATTTCAACCCGAATCTCTGATTCATCGGGAACGGGTGGCAAAACAAAAATCCAACAGACTGATATGTTATAACCCAGCCATCCGTTCCCTTCTTTTTATGGAGGGTACATGAACACCACGAACACCGATTATGCGTTCCTGAACAATGAAGTTGTGGAGGGGGGTATGCTCAACGAGCAGGGCGTGATGAACGTGTCCCTCTCTTTTTTCGATATAACGAGAAGCATCACGAATGATTCAACTGAAAAAGAGGTCATTCTTTTCAGACAGGCACTTTCCAATGCGAAAGTGTTTTGTGCGTCTATGTCAGACTGGTCATTTCTAATCAAGACAGTCGAGTATGAAGAAGAAGATACAACCAACTCGGAAGAAGAGGACGGTGAGACAAAATACACGAAGTACAAGGATTTCAGATACGGATACAGACTCCCGAATGACTTCCTGAAGATGAAGTACATCAACGGAGACACAAGAATCGGATTTGCAGTAAAAGGCAATGAAGTCTACTGCAACTTCCTCGGATGCTCTGTTGATTACCTCTCAAACGATTTGAAGAATCTTCCTGTAGATTTCGGTTACTTGGTCGCATACAAGTGTGCGATAGACATAGCACAGCACCTCGACCCTGAGGGTACTGCTATGGCAAGGGCATCAAATATGCTACAGCAGACATTCACAGTTCTGAAGCAGAGAGATGACATGAACTTCAAGCTTCAGAATCCCGCACAGGATCACTACATAAACAAGAACACTGCTTACTGGGGATTCGGAGGCCACAGGAAATGAGAAGACTTGTGAACAACTGGATGTATGGAGAAGTCTCTGACATATTGACCGGAAGACTTGATTCAGACATCTACGGAAACTCATGCAAGAGCCTCATCAATATGAAAGTCCACAGACAGGGTGGTATTTCAAGAAGACCGCCTTTGAAAAAGAGGCTGGAAGCTGAAGGATATTCTAGGATAATCCCGTTCATCGTAGATAGAACCAAAATATATGCAGTTCTTTTCGGAGCTGCCAAGCTTGGAATCTACGATTATACAAACAACACAATTACCTCTTATGGACTTCCTACACATACTGAGTCAGCACATTCTTGGGCAACAATCTCAAAGGCACAGTGCAAGGATATAAGGTTCGCACAGTATTACAATGACATCTACTTCGTGCATCCGTCCTTTCCATTGATGAGAATCAGATATTCGTCAGGTTTTGTTGTTTCTCTCCCACAGGTTGTTGTGAATCAGGATGCAAGGAATCCTAGAGCAATAACGCTTGCTCTTTCTTTGGGTATTGCTGGGAACGAAGCAATAAGTTTCACATTCAATGGTGAGGTTCATTCTTTAAGCATTGTCTCTACTTCGGACATAAACAACATCATCAAGAAATTCATAGATGAGGTGTATACAGGATTCACAGCAAAGCAGGTGGGTTCTACCATAGTCTTCACTCCTGACGAGACTATAAGCAAATACATACAGTATGACCTGACAGATACTTCGATGTTCAATATTGTAAACTCACAGGGGAACACTCCTACAACATTCACTTATGAGTTCGGATTCTCAAATCTGATTGATGATTCGGGACTTGTTTACGGAGAGGATGACTTTCCCGACTGTTATCTGAACAGATTGAACAACCTCGGTGTTTATGAGTTTGCATCTGATATTGCGATAATCGCAGAAAGGATGTTTCTCACAGTAAATGGAAACCCATGTACTGTTTATGCATCGAGACCTTATGGAACAAGCCAGGTTATTTACCCGAAAAGATCTAATGATACCATCTTGGACTTCGTGCAGTTCGAGCTTGTTTCCACTACAAACACTCTTATGAAGGAAGAGGAAGACCTTCCGATTAAGATTACATACGATGCTGGTGGCGATAAGCTTTACGAAGGAGTATATACATCTCAGAAACTGTGGTTTCCTCCAGTAGAGGGAAGTATAAATACCAAAAAAGACCTCGATTCGTGGAGAAAAGGCTATTACGTAAACGGACTTTATCAGGCTAATTCCGCCAATGAGCTTATCGTAATCAACTATGAGGAAACAACAGACGATGTAAGCATAATCAAGAAGCTGAAGAAAATCACCACTTCCGAATCAACATCGGAGGACTATATAGAAAGGAGAAAGGTCTACCACAAGACAGAGGATGAACATGCAGACACATCCAAGCTTCTCTACAACACATCTACAAGAGTATACTCTACAGCTCAGTACTATGTCTCGAATGGAAACGGCGGTTATACTCTTGCAACAGCTTCAGATAGTGGTGACGGTGGGCTGAAGCACGTTTATACTTTAACAACAGACAATTATATAAACTCAAAAACGGCTTATTACTCATCTCAGAACAACTCGTCATACGTTTCAAATCCTTCTCTTGCTGATATACACTCCTATTATGAGAAGACTGTAGACTTCAAGGACGGAGTTGATATCTACGAATACGGATATGAGTTTGTAAAAATCTCAAACTCTAAAACATTGAAAACCAAATACACATCAAACGGAATGGTAGAATCCATTCTTGAGGATGGGAGTGTGATAGTCTCTGCGATTCCTTATTACCAGTTCAACATGGAAGTTGAATCCAATCTCTATGAAGAAAGAACAGAGGTGGATAAGGTAGCAACAGCATCAACCTCAATAGAGTTCCAGCTTTCTTCGGGAAAGAATGACAGGATATCTTGGATTTGCCTCGGTGACTACATAATGATAGGCACTGAAAACGCTGAGTGGAGACTTAAGACTAATATCAACGCTCTAGAAATGGAGTCTACGAAATACTCTTCTTTCGGTTCTTCAAACGGACATACTGCCAATCTCGGAACTGATGTCATATATCTTCAGACCGGAAACAAGCTGAGACTTATGTACAGCGACTACTACGGATATCAGAACGTAGAGCTGACGCTTACCAATCCTGACATAATGAACGGAACAGTAAGGGAACTCATCGGCATCTCTGCACCTGAGCCGATGATTTATGCTCTAAAGGAAGATGGCGACTTGGTTGCTCTGTGCTCAGACCGCACCAACGGAGTACAGGCTTTCTCTAGATGGACTTTCTCTAAGGACAAGCCGATATCTCTCTGTGCTTTGGAAAACGATTCTAGCCCCATTCTCGTTGTTCTGATGGACAGCGATGATGGTGAGTACATAGCTTACTTCGATACAAGTGAGACGAATGACTTCTCTGACTGCGGGTATGGTTATTTCCTCACTTCTGATACTTCGATTGCTCAGGGAAAAACTTATTATGAGAAAGAAGGAAATACATATTCTGAGGCTACTCCATCGTCTAATCCCAAGTCTGAAGGTCTGTACGAATATGGCTTGGTGAATAACCTGATTCAATACGTTTCTAGGATGACTGCCAATCCTTTCGACACAATTACTCAGGACGGAAGTGTGACAATCGGCGAATCCAAGAACGTCTCGAAGATGATATTCAGATGCTTGGATACAGGGCATATCGTTACCTATTACGGAACAAACGAGAAAGACAAGACTGTTACACGTTCACCTGTCTGCTGTGACAAGACGAATACGTATATAGGTGGACTCGCCGACCATGCGGTGAATGTGAACGGAGGAACAACAAGGGATCTGATGATTACTGTCGAATCTTACAAGAACGAGCCTATGACACTCTTAGCTATGGCATATGAACTGAGGTTGAACAAGAATGTATAGTGGTCTTACAGTTAACAACAATATCAAAAACAAACTAAATATAGGAACATCGAGTACCAAGACAACAACAGCCACGGCCAACAAGTCGAAATCCTCGAAGTACAGACAGATTGCAACAAACCTAACTACGCTTGCTTCCGATAAGGTTACAGATGCCGCTGCAAAAGATAAGACTTCTTCTATCATGCAGGGGGTAATGACAGGAGCTGGAACGATTCTAGGTGGAATAATCCCAGGTGTCGGAGGTGTTGTTGTAGGTGGAATAGCATCATTGTTGGGTGGCTTAATCGGCCTATCTAATGGTGACAAGGAAAGAGAAGAGGCACAGAGATATACAAACATGGCTCAGGAAATAACTGGGTACATGGAAAGCCTCACAGAGAGAGACACAACAATTCTGAATACGATGGATCAGATAAGTTCCTCAATGGATTCATTGAGGGGTACTTATGGCTCTGCTTTTGTTGATACTATGTACAACTATTATCTTGCAAAGAGTGGAATGACATCTGATGCGTATTCAATGCTCACTGGAAACGTGAACACTTTCGAGAATATCGGGGTTGGTACTGTTTCTGAAGAGAACGGAATGTTTGATTCATTAACAATGTCCAATCAGGATTTGTTCAACAATATATACGCACAGCTTCAGTTGGAGGATATAAAAGCCAATCAGTCTCTGTTGGATACTATGGTTCAGGCTCTTTACAACGGTGATACCGAAATGGGATTAAATCTCAAAGGATATGAAAATGAGCTTAAAACCATGTTCGGGAGCACGGCCATTCAGCAGAGTTCGATGATATTCAATGCACAGGGTCAGTTGGTAGAGAACAACGCTCAGAACAGAAGCGAAATGATACAGGGTGCTGAGAATATAGGAAGTGCGGAAGCATCTCAGGCTACTAGCGGAGTCAGGGGTGGCACTACTTCCAACAATGCGAATCTTGCAAGGCTTTCAAGAGACTTGGTGCAGATACAGAGAACTGCACAGATCGGAGCAATTATCGGTTCATTGAGATACAATCTGATGAACTCACAGTTAAATGCCTCATCAACGGCCTTTTCATACAGAAACGCAGAACAGAGAATGATATCCGGAGCTTTGAATAACGCAGTAGCTTCATTCAACTCGGTTGGTAGGACTGGAAGGGCTGGAGAGAGAAGTGCCAACTACAGTATAAGCGAAGCACAGGAATACGAAAGACAGTTCAAGAAGAATTATTCAGAATCATCTGAAAACGACAAAGAAAGAATTCAGGCATCTTTGGGAAGATAAGGAGACAGTATGTACGAATCCATAAAACAGGGACTCAACAACAGCCTGAGTCTTGCGAATGTACAGGCTCAGAACGCACAGAGAAAAGGTCAGCAGATAGGAAACATGGCTTCTCAGTTGGGTAATATCGTTGACAACGGTATGAGTGCATACGCACAGTCGAAAGCAAACAACATGCAGTATGACATGAAGCAAGAACTCACTCTCAAGCAGAAAGACTTTCTGAATGTGGACAATCCTAATGCAAGCAAGGATTACTCTGACTGGGTTGAGAACACGATAAACGAGCGTGTGGAACAGGAAGGAGGACTTGCGAAAGGTTATCTGAAAGAGGCCCTTTCAGGAATCAGAGATGAGGTTAGAGCTGATTTCGACAAACAGTTGATACAAAAGACAGACTCAATGAACAAGATGACTATTGAGGATACTGTAGATAAAGCGATCAAGGCAACTTCCAAAGGCGATGACCTTAACCAGTACGACAGGAATTATGTCTATTCAACAGAGTATGGAGAGAACGGCCTTACAGTTGTCAGGAAGAAAATAGATCTGCCTAATCCGTATGATGCCGATAGCGAAGAACTGTCTGACGAGGAAAAGAGATTCAACAAACTTCTCAATATTGTTTATCACTCTTATTGTGGAATGACAGACCAGACAAGCGCAAAGGCTCTTGTGGATTCACAACTTGAGCAGATAGAGATGAAGCTTATCCATGAGGATGCACTTGGGCTTATCAATGACTGGGGAATGAACGGTAGGATTCTAGATGATGGTCAGAAGAAATATTATACACCTGAAGAACTGAAAACCGAGATTAAGTACATGTATAGAGAAGGAAATTCCAAGCCTTATTTAAGAAGTGGATTCTCCGGAAGGGAATTCGACTATGAGGAAAGCGAAGAGCTTGCGAAGTTCATTGATGGTAAGGTTGACAGCTTCTATAATACTGTATATGCGACATCCCAGAATACCATTGCCTTCGGGATGGATGATTACTGGTCGTTGACTAAGAACAGAAAGGGCGGTGAGATGCCTGATTCAATGTATAGTTCACTCGCTCAGAAAGGACTCATAGTCTATGACGCAGAGAATGAGAAGGTTGTTGACCACTCAAAGATAGAACCGTCTCTTTGGAACACTATTGATGGTATCGCAACAACAAACAGGCATATAAAGATAGCAGATGACTGGGCCATGAATCCTGTTGATTTCTCAGGTGACGGTGCAGTTACAATTGATGACTTCCTTCTTGCACACAAAAACGACAGGGAAGCTGTAAAGTATCTCGACTATGACCAGAAGACAGGACAGTGGTTTGTGCCAGCAAAGTTCGGTTATCAGGACATGAAAGGGAACGTCACGTTTGCAGATTCAACATTGCAGCATGAATTCCCATCAGAGGCTGGCGTAGAACAGGAGAAGGCAAGACAGGCTCTTCTAGGCGAGATAAACACAGAAGTAAGGAACTTGGAGGATGTTTTCTCAAAAGCTCTCAGAAATCTCAATCTGTTCTATATAGACCCAGATCTGAATACGCTTGTATGCAGTGCAGAGACTGGAACAGGCGAATATTCTAATGAAGTGCTCAATGGATTGGAATATCAGTTTGCAAGTGCATTTGAAAGTCTCGGGTTACAGTCTCCTATTATTACCGACATAGAGAAGAAACAGTTGAAAAGCAAATGCGAGCAGAATGGCTTGGATTATGATTCCGCACTACGTACAATGATGATTCAAAAGAGAGCTGTATATCTCGCAGAAGTTGGATATCAGGGAGCAACATCATATACAGATGTTCTGAAGAATGTTTTCAGAAACGAGGTATATGATGCAGTAAAACAGAATTTCAAAGACTCATACAATGAGAAGTCAACAAAGTTTACATCTTCAGATATTTGGCAGAAAGACAAGCAGTATGAGAAGGAGAAGACATTTGAAACATTAAGCAAGGAAGCATCTGACCTAGTTAACAAAGAGATATACACACACAACGGAATCGAATATGTAAAAACAAAAAACAGCGCTGTAGGAAAGCTACAGTCATATTACGACAAGGTTCTCAGCGGAGAGTGGGACTACATGTTCGCACAGAACGTAATAAAAGCAGACCAAGATGTGTCTGTTAAAGATACAGACGAATTCTGCGGTGAGAAATTCGAGAATCTTATAAAGAAAGCAACAGATGCTCCATACGTCCAGGGACTTATTACGTCAACAATGAACGAGTTCAAGGATGTGGCTGGTGAATATCAGGTTTTCCGTGTACTGTCGCAGGTTCTTTACAATGTGAAAGACTATGATATGAACACTATTGACCAAGCTATGAAGAAAGCATCAGCAGAACTGTCAAGTGTTATGGCTACAAAGCTTGATGATGGTTTGAAGGAATATTCTTCAAGCTCAAGCACCAAGTATACATATTCAGTGAACAAAGGTGATTCTAATTTCAACAGTTCGTTCGACAAAGAGCTTAATGACTCGAAAGAGAGAATGGGAAACCTTGGGGAAAAGCTTTCTGTTGCACCTGCTATGGTCGATTCGTACATTAACTCTCCTTCTATGGACTTTGACGGTCAGCTAGCTTTCTTCAAGAACCTAAACAAACTTGATGAATCGAACAAAAGAAACAGGCTTCTTGTCGAATCATTGCACGCAGTAGGAATCTACGATGAGATTCAAGCTGATTCTCCGGATTTCGCAAAACAGTTCAATGATATTCTCAACAACTACAAATTGAACGATGGTGACATAAAGCTGATTCTCGATATCGCAGGAGATATGTGGAACAGGGCAGATATGTACAATAACGCATATGCAAACACTATCGGAGTTCCTACAAGACAGGACAGTACCAAGAAAACCGTACCGACAGACAAAGGAATGAACATAACAACTGATGGAAAGTACATTGTAAGTCTCGATGGAAATGAGTTTATAAGTACAGACTTTCTTGGAGAAGAGAAGAATGGAGACTTTGATTATGAACCGGCAAGAAAGAACCTTAAGAAAGCTTGTCAGAGAGCATTGGACGATGCATATGAGAATGACCAGCAGTACAGGGAAATACTAAATTCAGTAATCCATTATGTCGATCTGAGCTATGGAGAGTTCAATAAGATACGAGAGGACTTCGAGAAAGATGGAGACGAATCGAAGGCAAGAAATGCAATCGAGATGTTCATGTCCGAAAACCCTTATGCTACTTATGTTGATTCTTACGTGAATACAAAAGACCTTGGTTCGTTCTTTGAGAGAGTAGAGAAAGAGATGAAGCCGAATCTGATAGACGACATCAATTATAAGGTCTATGAAGCATATGCAAACAGAATCATAACAAGTACAGATGAATACAAGCAGTACTACGAAAACAAGAAGAAGTTGGAAAGCAAGGAATTCTCAAGCACAGGTTCATGGAAACTTCCTGATATGAAGTTCGACCTAAGAAGAGACGGAAGAATAGATGATGTTGTGAAAATTGATAGGCGAGGTTTATATGGAGACAATTATTAAAAGCAACAATCAGGAAATAAAGGCAAAGATTGCATATGATCCGAATGAGAATAAAACCTCTCCGACAGACACAAGAGGGCGATATGAATATCTGAATCAGCAGAGAGCTGCGGCGGTTAAGAACTCATTTCTCAGCACAATGAATATAAAAGCGCCTCAGGAGAGGAACTGGGCGTATGCATACAGAGCGTCGAAATATATGTATGACAACATCAATTATCTATACAGGAACGAGGATGACCCTCGTGAAGCGCTCTCAAGTGATGTCGTTGGTTCCATGCTACACAACGTGTTTCCAAACATTCCTGAAGATGTAGCCAAGAAGAACGCAAAAGATATTGTAAAGACATTCACAGGCGATGATATGTCCTGTACTAACGTTCTTGAGCTTGCAAAGGATAAAGTTAGCGAAGGAATTGCCGGACTCGGTGTCGGTTTCCAAAACCTTGCTTATATGTTCAAGTATGGTAATGATTCAGGCGATCCAGAGATTGTGGAACAGAGACACAAAGACCAGCTTGCGATGATAAACGCAAAGATGAGTGGTCTGAAAAGGACTGATTATTACAACAAGGACTTTGACTCGTTTATAGACAAGGTTGTTCTTTCAGCGGCAGATTTCGTACCGTCCGAACTTGCATCCATTGTGCCTGAAGTTCTTGGTGGAACACTTTCCTTGATAACTGGAAACCCTATGCTGTTCGTGGCTGGAAGAACAGTTGGTGGAGTGCTTGCTGGAGTTATGGAGGCTGGGTCGACTTCTGTTGAACTCGCAAGAGCTGGTGCTGACTTCAGTACTCAGCAGGACGGATCAATCGCTGTTGGACTTATAAACGGAACACTTGAAATTGCAGGAAACGTTGCTGAAGCAAAGACTGTTGAATCAATATTCAATCTCAGACGTCTGAAGAAAGCTGTAGGAAAGGAGCAGATCGCAAAACTCACAGCCAGACAGATAGAGAAGCAGATAGGCAAGACAACAGTTAAAGGATTCGCAGGGCATCTTGCAAAGGAATTCGCTGGGAATATGGTGTTCGAGCCTCTTACAGAAGGTGCTCAGGAATTCGTCTCGATGTATGTAATGAACCTCGCTTCTGAATGGCAGAATCAGAACACTGGAAAATCGTTTACAGAAGAATTCACATACACGCCTCAGGAACTTGCAGACAACATTTGGGAGACAGTGAAATCAACAGCAAGAGGACAGCTTCTTCTTGGACTATCAGGTAGTGTAGTAGACACAATATCCAATATCGCTCCGCAATATGTTGGAGGCGGTGTCGGGCATTGGAAATTCGAAGCTGGACAGTTGATGCAGGCTATTCAGACAAACAAGCTTCAGAACCACGGAAGCAACTCTATTTTCGTAGACTCTAATAATGTTCTCATAAATGACAACACAAAAGCATACAAGCCTCCTGTAGAGACAAAAAACGGAAAGGAGATTGTCGGCAAGGTTGATTCTGTCAAGCTGGCGAATATAAACGGCATATTCACTCCTGTAAATGCAGAGGAAATGAGCAAGGCTGCCTATATGAAGAAGAACTCAAAGTTCGGTATGTACATTGATATACAGGAACAGAAGGAATCAACTAAGGAAAAAGCATCAAAAGCAGACGCAGAGGCTCTTGTCGGAAAGCTTGAAAAAGGCAAGAACCCGATCTATGTATCTGAGAATGGAGAGATTCAGGTTAATTATCAGGATATAGACAAAACCATTTTGGATGTCATGAAACAGCTCGGTGATGACTACTCCGGAATCTATCAGGGTAAAGGTTTCGTAACAATCGACTCCAATGATAAGCAGTACACAATCACATCAAGCATCGGTGAAGGTTCAAAAGAAGTCACATGGAGAACTCTCTATGACGCCATGAAGTCTGATATCGGGAAGAAGATAGGCATAGACAGTGCCACATTCAAAGAGGATTTGAAGAAAGAATTCACAAGGCTCGGAGTAAGTGATGCAGATAAGAACGCAGAGTATATGTCTCAGTGGGTTGATAAATATACTCCTGTATTCAATGAACTCGGAGAGAAACTTTTAGGCAAAGTAAATACAGATGAAGATATTGATGGCCTGAAATATGGAACAGCCGCTATGATTTCACGCTTTATGCCGATTGCAGGCTATGATGCAGAATGGGCTAAAGACCACATCGTAATAGACTCTGAGATAGCAAGCGGAACAAGAAAGAAATACATCAAGGATTACGGTTACTCATATTGGACTGATGGTGAAAACGAGAAGCACTATAAAGATATCTCAGATGTTCCAAACAGGGATAATGCTGTTTTCCACATTTCTCTTACAGATATAGCAGACCAGACAACAGGTATCCACGAAGTCGGGCATATGGCTCTTTCGCTCTGTGCAGATAAATTCATCTCAGATGAATACTTTAAAAAGGCATTTGCAAAAGAGCTTGAGAAGGACAACAGAACTGGAGAGAACAAAGACGGCTCATACATTCACAGACCTGATGAAGAGTGGAGAATAGGTGATGCTACACATGAGGCTTTCGCTGTTGGTCTAGAGAACTATATCAATACTGGTGTAGCTCAGAACAAGGAAATGGAAGGACTCTTCAGGAAAGTTTTAAACGCAGTAAAAGCTTTTTGGGATCAGTTCAAGAACAAGCTCTCTCCGGAACAGCAGGACTTCTATGACAGGATGTTCGGTGTTCTTGAGGATGAAGAAGATATCTCAGATAGCGTTTCTGAAGAATCAACAGAAGAAGAATCTTACGATTACTATGACGATACTTCTGAACTTGAAAGACAGGGTGAAGAATGGTGGGCGGCTCACGAAGGAGAAAGATTCAAGAGAGAAGAAGCCTCGCAGGTTGATTCTGTTCTTGATGACATCAGGAATAACCCAGAGCTATATAAGAACGAGAATGGAGAGTTGCTTGCACCGAATGGCAAGGTCAGCAACTTCAACAACTATGATAACGGTGAATATCTCTATGCTCTTGTAAGGACAGAGAACTTCAAGAAATGGTTCGGAGACTGGGAGAACGCCCCTGAGAACGCATCGAAGATTGTAGACGATAATGTCGAGCCGTTAATAGTGTATCATCATACTACTGATTCATCGTTTGACGAGTTTAGGATTGGCACAGGCAATTATTATGTGAATGGATTGTATTTTATGGAAAGTGAGGATAGTACATCATATGGAGAAGAATATGTTGCTTCATTCCTTAATATAAGAAATCCATACGATGTCGGAACAAATAAGGCACTTGATTCTGAGAAAAAGGCACTTTTCATTAAGGAATATAACAAACACACAAAGCCAGCATTAAAGGTAATGGCTGAGATAAACTCAAATATGTTTGACTTTGGGTTAGAGGGCATGAATGAATGGCTTGAAAGAGTAGACGATTTCATAGACAGAAGAAATACTCCGAGCGACATATTAAAGAGTGCAACTGGTTTTGCAAGTCACATCTACTTAACAGAAAGAGGAAAGAGGCTGATAGACAGATGGCTTGAAAGAGTTAATAGAGTATTTACTGAGACTACTGGCATTGATGGTTTTACTGTTCCGTACAAGGGCTGGTATATTGCTCTGCAACCAAACCAAATCAAATCTACAGACAATAATGGCAACTTCTCTCTTGATGACAACAGATTCAGATACAAGCGTGAATATGAGGTAAACAGCTTCAATGAAGAAATGAGGAACGGAGAGATGGTTCCGTTCTATACGCTCGACAAGTACAGAACAGAATCCGAGTGGGTTGATGCAGAAAAGACAGCCCTCAGGACTGTTTCGGATGGCTCTCTTAACTGGATGACATTCCTATTGAGAAGGATAATAGCCGAAGTTAAGGGAGAAAAGTTCTCTACAAAAGACATAACAGATGATGATTGGAACAAGATAGCTGAGATTTTCGTAGCAAATGCAAAGGAGAGAATCAAGTCTGAGAACAGGTCAAGAACGAAGAAAGATGTTGAGGTATTTGAAGGACATGATGTGCCGAAGGTTCTTATCAGACTTCTTGCTTGGGATATGAATACAAGCGAACAGGAAAAGATTAACAACTGGGTTAATAAATTCACTGGAAGAAACGGCAGATGGAACGATAAAGAAATCCAAGAGCTTTCTAGAAGAATGTTTGACAGAAAAGAGTTCAATGACAGAATGAGATATTCTGATGGAACAGAAGCCTCTAAGAAGTACAGATTCCTAGACATGGTATATCAGACATCAAAGAAAAATGAGAATTTCAGATACACCCGTGTAGGCGAGGCTTATTATGAAGGTGCAATCAGGGAAATCGAGGCTAATGCAAGAGAGCTTATGGAGATTGATCAGACATATGCACCTCTTAAAAATACCGATGGCAAAGCTGTTGAAGATGTTGAACTCGACTTCACAAACGTAACCGAGAGGGATGTAAACAAGGCTAGGAAAGAAGCAGAGCAATACAGAGAGCAGGCAAGACAGGCCGAAGAAGAGTACGAAAAACTCGATAACGAGGCTACTCTCCTCAGAGCCAATGTCATGGCAATGCTCGATGAACTTCAGGAAACAGCAAAGTCTCTTGGTATAAAGCCGGAAGAGTACAATACGATTGTCGGACTCGCACAGGCTATTAAGGAGAAAGGCGGTAAGATTTCAGAAGATAACGTAAAGCTTGCCGAAACAAATCAGAATATTCTTTCAAAGTATGAAGCAAGACTCTCTGAGCTTAAGGAAGAGATTAAAGTATATAAAAAGGATTTGGCTTCTCTTGAGATAGAGAACAGAAGACACGCAAGGGATGCAGAGAAGTATTCCAAGAAACTCTCAGAGCTGGCCGATAAATACAGAGGTTTACAGCTCTCCGAAAAGAACAAGGAGAACTTCGATAAAATCAAGACCAAGCTTGAGAACATGATTGACAAGTTCAATGACCTCAGAATGGAAGATGATGATATAAAGAAGAAGTACAAAGCAGCCAAAAGAGAACTCAGAGAAGCATGGAAACTTGCAGACCAGTATTCGAAGAAGAATGAAAAGCTTGAAAAGAAGAATGATAAACTCCTTAATGAGAAACTTCTTGATGAGGCTGTCATTAAGCAGTTGGATATCAACTTTGCTGAAGTGCTCAATGCCCTTGAAGATGCAATCAAGAGAAAGGAAAGAGCACAGAGAGCACTTTGGAACAGAAACAACGAGATGAGAGAACTTAGAGAGAGAAATCTTATCTCCAACTCAAGAAGAAAGTGGAGAAAACTCCTTGAATCCAAGGGAGGTGATGCCACTCAGGACAAAGCACTCGCTTTCTTTGCGAAGGCTTTCTTCAGAAGTGAAGTTGATGGACAGTTCATATCGACAAAGTTTGACTCAGAGACAATGAACTCAATAGCCAATATCGCTCAGTTCCTTCAGGACAAGGGGTTGATGAAAGGCAATACGCTTATTAAAGGATTCTCCGATCTGAAGCTTGCTGATTACAAGGCCATGTACTCTGCAATCGAGGCCGACAAATACAACTCAAGATTCGCCAAGGAAGAAAGAGAAAATAAAATGAAGGCCGATGTACAGTTTATCTCAAGTGAATCAAGAGATGAAATGGGTGCTATGACTCTCACTAAGAAAGAGAAACAGGATGCAAAAACTGCATGGCTAAATGGTGAGTATGACACTCAGGAAGAAGCGGAGAAGGCTTTCTATCAGAAGAAACTTGATACTACCCACGGTGGTACTAAGGCTGTAAGAGATGCCAAGAAGAAGATGGGTTACAACACAAGGAAAGGTCTTAATCCGAACAACAACTTCATATTTAACTCGTTTACATCAATGTTTAATCTCATGGGTTCGATGTCTAAGAAGTTCAGAGACTTCTTCTACTTTGGAAATACTGAGACAAATACAAAGGGAATCAACCAAGTCACGGATGATTATATTATTCGCAGGCAGAGAAGAAGAGACTTCGTTACCAACGAGCTTATAAGGATTCTCGGAGACAAGAAAGAAGTAGAGAAGTTCCTTAAAGAAACTCAGAAGAATGTAGAGATAAGGATGGTTGATTTCAATGAGATTCCTTCGTGGTTGATGAATCAGCAGACATTCAGAAATTACCTCGGGATACAGGAAGAATCAGATGATTCCAATATGCTCTTTGAGACAGAGAAGAAAGAGCCGGAAGTACAGTTTGACAAAAACTACGCTGATTCAACTCTCACTCTTGAAGAAGTAATGGCAATCTATGAACACGCAAAACAGGACGAGGACTTGGCCCATATCCTCAGTAGAAATGGAAACAATATCAATCCTCTTGCTGTTGCTTATATTGTAAACCAGTTCGAGAATCCTGACGGAAAGTTCAACAAATACAAGGAGATTGCAGACACATATCAGAAAGCATATGAGCTGTCATGGGATGACTTCAAGAGAGTGGCCAATGACATCTACGATATTGCTCTGACAAGGTATGAGTATTACTCGCCAGCAAGGAGTGTTGATAGGGACACAGATCTGATGGTCGGGTACAACTTCGATATAAACGGTATTCCGCATGAGAAAGGAAAGAAGCTTACTCAGAAAGAAAGAGCAGATATGCAGTTGAAGCTCGGAGGAGACAATGCGATTAAGCTATCATATGTAACTGACTACAACAGCATAGCAGACAGCCAGGAATGGTTCATAGCAGGTGCAGAGTTCTTCAAGATGTGGAATGACATAATGAAGAATGATGGCGGTGGAATGAGAAAGCATATTGACGAGACATTTGGTAGCCGTGCATCAGATACTCTTATCAAGAACATGAGAGCAATATCCGGTGCTGTGTTCGATGATATTGCAGACAGCATGAATTCCTTTATGAGCAGACTAAGGAATAACATGGCATATGCGAATCTCGGTTTCTCCGTATCGAGTGCTTTGCAACAGCCTTCTGTTCTTGCATTTGCAACAAGTGAGTTCGGTGCAAAGAACATGAGAGATGCTTTCAGCACCATAGCAGAGAAAGGTGGTATTAATGACTTTATAAAGTACGTTCATGAGAATTCACCTCAGATTATGGCAATAAGAGATGCAAACCTCTCATATGCAGACAGAGCCGTAGAAGATTCAAAGTTCCTTAAAGCAATCGGAGTCGGACAGGACATAGCAAAGTGGGGACTCAAAGGAATGAGAGTACTCGATCAGTTCTCAAGGTGTGTTACTTGGGAGGCTGGTTATAGGTATTATCTTGCGCAAGGGTTCTCAGATGAACAGGCAAAGTTACGTGCAACACAGGCTTGTTTGAATATTAACACTTCAACTCAAGCAAAGGACAATCCTCTGCTTTATAATTCAAAAAATCCTCTTTGGAAAGGACTTCTGATGTTCACAAACCAGTTGAATAAGAACTGGAATCTATTGATAGGTGAAAAAGGTTTTGGAGCCATCAAAGAGAAGAATGTTGCACAGTTCATTGCTACAATGTGTGCGTATGGAGTATCAACTTCGATGATTCTTATAGCGAAAGGAAAATTCTTCCATAATAATGACGATGAAGACAAGGAATGGTGGGAAGACTTGTGGAAGGATTATCTGTCACAGGGAATCACGGTTGTTCCTGTTATCGGAGACAAGATATCAAAGGCAATCAATGGTTATTCATATCTTGATTCAGATATCATCAACTCCGGATACAACTTCATCAAGAGGACAGCACAGGTTCTTGAAGATGGTTCTGATAAGAATAAGAAGAAAGTTATAACAGCCACAAAGAATTTCCTTATGGATGCTATGGAACTTTCAGGTTCTCCGAAGCTTCTTACAAAGAATACATACAGGACTTTGTTTGATGATGGAAGGTTCGTAGGTGATGAGTTCTTCACTGGCTGGAGATGGACAGGACTACTCGCCCCGAGTGAGTGGTTCGAAGTTATTACAGGTAAAGAGTTATGATTACAAAAGTAAACAAAAATCCAAGTGATGTTTTCGTAGCAACCGACTATAAGAAGATTGGTAAATCCTTTGAGCTTAACCGCCAAAGGATTACCAACATTGTTTATTCATATGGTAGGGCTGCTACTGATGAAGCAAATAAAAGAATAGATGCAATAACAAGCGACAAGACAATCACCGATTCGGAAAAGAGACAGCTTGAAAGGGAACTTGATTCAATCAAGAGAGACTTCGATATACTTGGTAACGATGCGTATAATGCAGACTTGGGTAATTCCGATGAGTACCTTGCTGTTCAGGCTTCATACAATAAGCTGGTTGCTCTTTTGGACAAGATAATCAGATCGGAAGGTACATACACAGACTTTGACCTGAACTATCTGACTTCGTATTACAGAGATTATACAGACAATGCGATTGTACTTGGAAATCTAATCTTGGAAACAACCGCAGAGATAGACAGAATAAACGCATACTATGCCATGACGAAAATAAATGTCGATATCAACCCAGCTTCTGTAGCCGTGAACACGACAACACATGTATCGTTATCGGTGCTTTATGATGGAGTCGAGAAGGTAAGCGTTGTTCCTGTAAGCGCTGTTACGTTCAATGTAGAGAATCTTTCGAGTTCTGCCACTACGAGTATGTTCCACTTCGATTCAAGCTATAGCGAAGCCTCTGTAGTCATAACAAACGCTTCCGCTGTTGTTACAAACTGCAAAGACTTCACATTGGATTATGCAGCGATAGGCAATTCCGGAATAAACGTGAAATGTACTGTTACGCTTGATTCTGACTCAATGCCTTTCTGAGATTGTCTATTATCATTTCGGGAGTTCTGTCGTCATAACAGGACTCCCATTGTGTGTGGCCCATCAACTCCATGATAAGCTCCTTGGGATATTTTGATATCAGATTTGTCATGAAGGCATGTCTGAGACTGTACTGCGTGTATCTTTTGTGTCCCAAGTATTTCTTGCATACTGTCTTGAATCTCCGGTTGAGTGTCATTATGTCGAACTTGTCTTTGTTGTCGAAGAAGATGTATTCACCTTCTGTCTGAGATACAAAACGCATAGATTGTTCTGAGAGTCTGCCTATCTTATAATCCTTTCCTTTTCCTGTTGTCTTTATCCTGTGTTCTATTGTCTTTGTCTTCGAGTCGAACATATACTCTGTATACACAGTTCCGTCTTCCCTGATATCTGATCTTCTAAGAGCCAATATCTCGGATGGTCTGAATCCTGTGTCTCTGAATATTGCGAAATATGTTCTAACATAAAGGTTCTTGAAGGTCTTCTTGAACATCTCGTCATCCATAGGCATGAGTATGTTTATCTCTTCTTGAGTAGGTGTTGGTCTTTTTGCATGAACAACCTTAAGAGCCTTCACCTTTCTAGCCTCGTTTGTATCGACAAGGCCGTCAATCATGGCATTGTCGAATACCATCCTGAAGACGTATAGTATGGCGTTCTTTGTCTGATTGGTGTATTTTTCTCCTTTCGGACTTTTTAGACGGAACAACCATCCTTCGATCTCGTTTGCCTTGATATCAGACAATACTCTCTTCCCAAAGACAGGGATAATGCAATTGTCCAGTCTGTATTGATTCTTAGTCATATTGAAGTCATATACAGTCTTCCCACGTGATATCATCCTGTATCTTATGCTGTCTTCGTCCGTCCTTAGAAAGAATTCTTTGGTATAGTCTTCGAGAGTGTTTATCTTCCCAAGTTTAAGCTTTGCTCTGGCCTCTTCCTTCGTATGACATCCTGTTGTTTCCCATGTTCTCCCACCATCATACGAAATCTGTACGCAACGTCCTTTCCTCTGTGTTAATCTGTACATTACAACCACCTTTTCTTATGTCGAATTAACTGTTTTTAATTCTACTTAAAAGTGGCCAAAATGTACAGTTTTGTACATCGAGAAAAGAATCTAAAGCCATTCATTTCTTTTTAATTCAAGAAGATAAATAGCATTTTGTCGGAGTCATTAAAGTTCTTGAAAACCGAATTATAGCGTTGCAAATACGAACAATTACGCTATATTTAGCGTATGGCTGTGATTCTAAAAAATATGTCGAATTAATAGTGTACATCAAAGTGTACATTATGTCTTAGCCCATTTCCAGTCAGGTATACATTGTCGGTCAAGGTAATACATTATTTTATCACGAGAGAAAAGAGATGGTAAAAACTTGGTGTTAAAGTCTGAATCAGAAGGAGTTCCTGATACTATGTGTTGGTCATCAGAATTCAGAACTCCTTTGCCTCCGCAGAAGATTAGCTTGTCCTTGCATACAATATTGTACTCGCTGTCGGTCAGATATCCGGGGCCATATGAGTTTATATTGAAGTCGTTGTATGCAGAATTGCCGAAAAAGCAGAAGCCAATCCTCCACAAAGAGTAGCCTCTTGTGTCGTATGTATAGCCATCATATGTCAAGCTTGTATTGTCCTTGACCTTTATTCCTGCGGTATAAGACGGGTTGTTGTAATTCTGGTCACAGTTATGGAAAAACCTGAATATATATCTGGGATCTACGTTATAATCAACCATCCACATATATTGGTACCCATCATGCGTTCCTACAGTTGATTTAAAAGGAATCCATTCCTGTTTGTCATAGTCATAGAAGTCTATACGAACCCAGCCACGGGTGTTCATGTAAAGGTATACATCCCAGCATACGTTTGACTTGTAGAACCAGTACCAAGTGTTAGAGCCAAACGTATTCCCACTTGGATGATAGCTGTATGGAGTAGTCGAGAAGTTAGCTTTTGTAATCAACGAATATTGCGTAGCCATCAGTTGAACACCGCTCCGAAAACTCTGAAATCAGAAGCACGAGAATCAACTCCATATACTGGATCTCCGTTCACATTGCCAAGATGTTTGTTTGACCATATCTCATTCCACATTTTTGCAACATCTCCGATATTGTATACGTCTTTTGTTTTTGGGTTTATATCTACAGTTTCAACGTTGTCTACTGATGCTATAGGAGTAAGAGATATGTTCATTGCGGCATAGTACACATTTGTACTCAATGTGTAATTGTTTCCGTTAGTATCTGTAAGCGAAGCATAATCTCTGCTTGACCAAGAGATTTTCTTTATTATTGTATTCTGAGGTATATATACAAACGATTCTCCTACAACATAAGCAAGAGAACTTGTGTTCGTTGTTTTTGAACCAACATCGGATGACATACCAGTCCACTTATAAAGAGAAGTCGGTGTGTATGTAACATCTTGATATTTCACAACGAGAGGAGTATCTGTCCTATACCCTGTGAATGTATGCGAGTTACCATTTGAATCGAAGAATGTGATGTCGCTGTAATCATCATCTACATCGTATAGACTGTAATTCAACTCATCTGTGTAATATGCATCTCCAGGAACACCTGAATAGCCAAGAATCTTGAATATATCTCCAGCCTGTACATCAAATATCTGGCTCTGATTATTCCGTAAAGATACATCATACATTGCTTGTTGGTTTCCGCGCGAGTCGATTATTCTACTAACTATTATCCGAAGAATCGAATTTTTCTTCGTCGGCCCGTTGATTCTTATTCTCTGAGTCATCGTTGAAGTATAAAGAACAGGATTAAATTCATAATCATCTATAATTGTTGTACCTGATGTAATAAGAAGGTTTGTTCCTTTCTTTCTGAGTTTTGAATACGTAGAACCATTTTGCAGATCATAATAATTAGGATAGTAGAATGTGTTAGTCAATGATTCAATGAAATCATCGCTGTTCCAGTATGCCGTACTTCCAAGTTCAAGAGAAAAAGTAGTTCCAGGTGTGTTATCTTCCAATGTTGTTGTGAGCGCAGTAGATGTTATTGAACCGTTAAATTCGCTTTTGCCTGTTACTCTTATGTTCTCGAAAAGAGCCTCAACAGCTTTTAGCCTTTTGATAAATGCCTCATTTGCTGTTAGTTTGTCGATTATAGCATTGAGAGCGGCAAGGTTTCCAATCCATGCATATAGAGATCCTGTTGATGGATTTATATTAGGCTGACTAAGTACATTGCCAAGAGCATTAAGCATTCTTTCAGAGTTTGACGCGGATGCGATCATCTCATCCCATGAACCGTTTGTTCTTATGAATGCAATTCCTTTCTTGTATTTGACAATGTAATAAGTCTTCTGTGAATCAACCTCTGAGTCTGTCGTCTCTGTGTATATGTAAGGGTCTTGTGAAGTTCCGCTGCCTGACCTTTCATCCCAATGAAGTTCTTTTGGTACATCTCCAATCTGAGGTGTCGCCACAGTAGGACTTGGGTCAAAGTCTCTACCTGATACAAAGTAATCGCCGTCAAGAGGAGTGCATAAGTTGCCCGACCTATCATTGAAACTAACAGGCAGATCTGTGCATACTCCCCAATCATGGTCATGCTCTGTCTCATCAATCGGGTTGATTGTCTTCTCAACTGTATCAGAAGAAGAAACAAGCTGGATTATGAACTGGTTTGACTGTGTGTATAGAATCCTAATTACTACGATGTCTCCGTTAACAACAGATACAGAATGTTGTCCTGAAGAATATGCTGTACCGTTTTTTGAATAGATTATATCAGCGTCCTCAAATGATATACCAGAGATGTATTTTGTGCTTAATGTTCCTGAAGAATATGAACCCTGAAGGTCAACTGTTATTGTTATGTCTGTGAATCCCGAGTTGTCTGTAGCTGGTACTCTGAGATTCTTTACATATGTCAATCCTGATGCTGTGAAATCAATGACATTTGCATCTGTACCTGGGTTTCCCTTTATGTTCATTCTGTAAGTCCAGATAGCTGTGGAAGAATCACCAGCGGTAGTACATTCGTACACATTGTCAGTAGATGTGTTAATATACATATCTCCCAATGCACCTGCTACTCCTGTAGCTGTTGTCTGACCTGAGAGGGTTGTCCCTGATATCCATGTGGCTCCATCTGTTCCAGGCTGTCCCTTTATATTTGCTACATAAGTCCAAATCGCAGTAGATGAATCTCCGGCTGTTGTACATTCGTATACATTGCTTGTAGATGTGTTAAGATATTTGTCTCCTAGAGCACCTGCGACACCAGTTGCCGTTGTTGTTCCAGTAAGAACTGTTCCAGTATACCATACACTTCCGTCAGTTCCGTCTTCACCATCAGCACCGTCAGCACCTTTTATCAGGCTCCATGAATAGTCCTCATAATCCTGACTGTCTGCAGAAGTGTTGTCCGAGTATGTTCCGATATATGATTTTCCTTCACTTACAGTAGTAGAGAAATCAACGCTTCCGTCTGCTGAATTAGCCCACGCTATATGAACATATCCGTTCAGTCCGTTAATGCCGTCTTGACCATCCTGACCATCATCTCCGTCAACTATCGTAAGTGTGTTTGTATTGCCATTGTCGTCTACAATTACAACTGTTGTTGTCTTGCCTACCTTTGTAGCTGATTGTACGAATATGCTGTTTCCGTCATCTCCGTCAGTACCTATGTAAGTCTTAGAATATGAAGCAGGAACAGAGTTTGTATATTCGGTCTTTATCCAAAGCCATTTGCCTTTATCTACAGAAGGAACTGTCGGACTCCACGATGAAGGCTGTGTTGTTGATGAATCACTTACTCCATATTCAATCGAGCTTATTGTAGCTCCGTCTGCTCCTTTTTCTTTCCACACTACAGGTGTAGACCATGATGATGCAGGTATGTTCGCTGATGAACCTTGAGACATTGCTACTGCAGTGCTTATCCAAACCTTGTCTCCTGATGCAGGTGTTTTTACCCAGTTGTTGTCAAGGCCGGTAATATCACCTGTAGAGAATGTGAATGTAGTCTGCTGTGATGGAAGAGTAGGCGAAGATGATGATGCATTGTAAATCATAACGATGCACACGTTGTTGCCAGGATCACCAGCTACTGCCTCTTCTGACAATATGACAGGTGTTGACCATTCAGTAGGAAGTATCGTGTCGTAAGAATCCTTTGAATTGGCAGATGCATATATTACATACAGGTCTCCGTTGTCGGAATATGGAGATGTGTGCCATCCGGCATCTGACCCAGCGAAAGAGATGTTTCCATTCGAGAATGTGTATGTGACTGTAGAACCGTTGTCTGTTGAGTATGAATTTGGAGTTGTGGCAGACCTTTTGTAAAGTACCACTTGTGCTACTGTAAGTCCGTGGATGTACAGTTCATACTGCTGTTCTGTCCCTACAAATCCGTTTTCTACAGCTATGTCATATGGGCTGTTTCTCTTTCTTGCCTGTGATGTTCCTATAAATGTCAAGTCACTCATAATTTGATGTTACTACTAAATGTAGTGCAACTCAATACTTGTTAAACACTAGATACAGTGATACTATTATATTAGCCGTGGGACTGGGCTGTTCCATAGAGCTGAGTCTGCACAGGCCGAATATGCCCTCTATACCTTTGACCGTTCTGTGCATTTGGAGATTTATTTATGGCACAGAGCATACTGGTCAAGAACAAGGAGATAAGGGTAAAGAACTCGCAGATCATCGTAGAGGATGAACAACGTGCGGAGCTTATCGAATTCACTGTCTATTCTGCAAACTCAATCGAAGGCGTCATGGATATGGTCTTCTACGTCCAGTTCAGGAACAAGCTGGGCGAGGTTGGTATGGATTTGCTTACAAACGCATATCCTACAGAGAAGGTACATAATGACCTTCTTGTACTGGACTGGCTTCCTTCCGCTGCTTTTTCAAAAGAGAAGGGTAATGTAGAGATACAGATAATCGGATTCACAGAGTCATTCGCACAGACTGAGGATACGGAGTATAAGGTCGGAAAACTCTATTTCACAGAAGATGGCGAGTTCATTCCAGTCTATTCCGCTGATTCACAGCACAGCCCAAAAGTCGGTGATTCTATTGTAGGAACAGTATATGAGAACATGATTTCAGAAAATGACCATAGATGGTCTACAGAAAAGGTCAGTCTTATTCTCCCAGAGAACATCTATGACAACGGTATCCCAATATACACAGAGGAACAGGTTAAGAACCTTATCACTCAGATAAACGAGCAGTTGGCAATTGCAAAGGAATACGCAGAGGATGCAGACGATGCAAGAATAGCATCTATGGAAGAGCAGACATCCGAAGAGGATAGTGGAACTAACACAATCATAATAACTTACAAGGATGGCACTACAAAAACATTCACAGTGAAGAACGGAAGCAAAGGTAGTAAAGGTGATAAAGGCGATAAGGGTGACAAAGGTAATACCGGAGATCCGTTCTCAATCTACAAGACTTACGGTTCGATATCTCTTATGAACGCTGATTATACTAACGTTCCTCTTGGAAAGATGGTTTGTATCTCTTCAAACACTGAAGACCCTGACAACGGCAAATTATATCTTAGGGAAGAGACTCAGGGTTCACATTATACTTACATAACAGATATGAGCGGAGCGCAGGGAATACAGGGGCCTAAAGGAGAAACAGGAGCCAAAGGAGAAACAGGGGCCAAAGGAGAAACAGGAGCAGCCGCAGGTTTCGGAACTCCTACTGCTTCAGTTACTACTCTTGCAGAGGGTTCGAGTGCAACTGTATTGGTAAGCGCATCTGGTTCTGACACTTCTAAAGTATTTACTTTTTCTTTCGGAATACCTAAGGGTGATACAGGAAACACGCCTAATCTATCTATAGGTTCTGTAACTTACGGTGATACGCCGACAGTTGAAATTGATGATACTGATCCAGACAATCCTGAATTGAATTTTGTGCTTAAGACATCTGAAGTAGGCGTGGTTGATTCACTTTCTTCCGATTCTGCTGTTGATGCCCTTTCCGCAAAACAAGGCAAAGTCCTCAAGGGTATCAGCGACAATACTAATGCAGAATTGAACCAGCACGATGCAAGAATTACCAACCTTGAGAACGCTCTCTCAGGCACAGTCATACAGGAACATATTGACAGCACGCAGAAGAACGTGAAGAGCATCCTGTCTGCCGATGAACTGTTGCCGTGGGCTATCCTCAAGAGAGTGGGAGCAAGAAGTACACAGTTCAATCAGCTTGTGCAGAATGGAAATTTTGACGGAACCTCCTACTGGGATTATGACGGTGCATCTTTCAGCCAAAGTGGAAACAAGGGAATCGTTGTCGGAAATAGCAACTATGCCAACCTCTACAAAGGTTTTCCGCTAATTTCAGGCCATACTTATCTCGCCTTCGGAACAGCTAAAGCATCGGCAAGTATTACAATCGGGCTGTACTTCGGAACATCTTCACGTGTTAATTTCGATACAAAAACGGTTACAGCAAACGCTGAGACATTCTTCGCTGGAGTAGGTACATATACAACACAGGATAATGTTTTGCAGTTTGGTTGCGAATGGGGCGCAGGAGGAGCAACGGTAGAGTTTTCAAATGTCATGGTCATTGACCTCACCGCCATGTCAGAGTACGACAGTGGCAAGACCGATGCGGAAAATATTGCCTCGTTCAAAGCCAAGTACCCTGCATCCTATTATCCATTCAACGCTGGCGATATCTATGATGTCCCACCGCTGTCGTTCCTTATCAGAGGCACGAACCAGTGGGATGAGGAATGGGAAAGCGGAGATATTAACGTAGTTGATGGACAGAAACGAGCCGATTCCTCAAGATGCAGAAGCAAGAACTTCATTGAGGTCAAGCCTCTGACAACGTACTACACAAAGACCGAATATCCGAACACCACAATCTGTTGCTATGATGCTGACGGCAACTGGGTATCATCCGAATATCAGAGTGGATATTTCAGCGGTCAGAATACAACCTTCATAACCCCTGCATGGTGTCATAAGATAATGCTCTATTATAACGGCAACACCTACAATCACGACATAATGATTTGCCTCAACTCCGTCACCGACAAGACCTACAAGCCTTTCGTCGGTCAGACTATCGACACATCCTTCATGGCTGGGACTAAATACATCAATCCAAACTGTTATGACTATGCTGAGAATGTCTATGTCAACGGAATCCTCAAGAGGAAGAATCAGACGGTGGTGGGTAGCTACACATTCACAGGGAATGAGGTATGGGTGCCTAATGGTGCTAATCAGTATTCCACTGGTTCATCTTTCGATTTACCTCGAAAACTGAGTGCGGATTACTGGGAAAATGCTGGGAATATGATATCACCCAACCTTGTTGTTGTAGCACAGGAAGACATCTACAATGGAACAGCAAAGATGGCAATCGGTTTTACCGATAATTTAAGTAGGGGAAGTCTTTGCATTTCTTCTGATGTGTATGCAGACAAGGATAACCTACTCACTGGCAAGACAATCTATTTTGAACTCGCCACCCTTCCCGACCCGACCTACGGAGACCCCATCCCCAACTTCCCATGCGAGGATGGCTCCACAATCACCGCCATCACACCGCAGACGGATATTGTGAACGCCATAGACGTTCCTTCAACCATCGGTTATAGCACGAAGATTGCATAAGGAGGACAGTATGAAAGAAATCGAATTAATGCTTGCAAAAGCCAACCATGTAGAGGAAGAGAAGTATCCACAGCTTGTGGAGGAAGAAATCAAGAAGACCCACAAAACAAGCGGTAACGAGATTGCGATTCTCAGAAAGACCCTCCATGCGGTGATTCACGGCTTGCCGATTCCACAAGAGTTTGAAGCCTACTACGCAGAAGCGGAAGGCATAAAGGCTAGTGTCAAGACGGAACTTGGAATTGAATGACTTATCGGCATGATTCTACGGAACTTGCCTAGAGGGGGATGATGCGTCTGAACCCTCTTTTTTGTGTCAAAACGAACATTAAATATTCCAATCCTATTTGTCAAAAGGGGCATAAAATATTCTTTTTCCATAAAAACACCCACAACCCACAGATATTTTCCCGTTTTTTGTCTGATTCTGCCAAAAACTCGCAAAATAATATACAAAAATTTATGTTTTATGGGGTTTATAGCAAACACCGAGCAAACAGATTATCCTTGATATGTTCCCACAAATATCGTACAATGTGGGTATGAAAGACAAAGAAATCAAAATCCGAGCAAACGAAGATTTCATCGGGAAAGTGGACTACATCCAGCGTATCAACGGATACAAGAGCAGAAGCGATGCCGTTAGGAAGACGGTTGAGAAGGAGTATAGGAAGGAGAAAGGGGAAGCACCTACGGTAGTGGAGGCAAGTACATGATACCAAACGGAAAACAAATCATCATTGACGGACACAATCTTACTTTTGAATCAGAACCATCCGATTGTAGAGGATGCTTTTTTGAGAATCGGGATTCTTGTCCTGACTGTGACGAAGGGATATGGGTGGATGAAGGTTCTCCTTGGCACACATGGACACCGACAGAGGAAGGATGGTATCTTTGTGCTTATGGAGATAACTTCTACTGTGCAAACTATTGGCAAGGTGGTACATGGAAAAATCAATGGGGTGGAACTCTATTAGCCTATCAGAAGATAGAGCCGTATGAGGCTAGCAAGGAGAACACATGAAGTGGTGGGAGTATGTTATACTGATTGTTGCCAGCTTCCCCCTTGCTTGCCTTTGGGTTTATGAGAGAGATAAAGCAATCGAGAGAAAGGTAAGAGAAGAACTAGCCAAGCGTGTTGTTGTTCCTAAAGAGGGAGAGGAGAAGATATGACACAGGAATTAACCACTGAGTTGACCTATGAGGAAAAGCAGAAACTCAAATGGAAGAACATCAAGAAAACGTGGTCAATCCTTTCAGACGAAGAACGTGGAGAGGTCGCATATCAGCTTATTCACACGGCTTATACATGGGTTCCGAAACAACTCATCTATGACGTATTCTTCTGGCTTGTGGAAGGTGTGCAGAATGAGAGGTTCGACATTCTGACATTGACAGAGAAGAAACGAGGCCAGTTCAAATTGGTAGAAGCGTAAATAATTTATATTATTAAAGAAATTGTTCATTTTGTTTAATAAGAGTCCTCCTTATTAAAGCGAATGTGTGGTTTTGTTTAACAAGAATCATCCTTATTAAATAGCCGAGAGATAAGAGAAGTAAATGAAAAACATGATTTTTATTTTCACAATCATCATCTGTTGTTTTGCAGGAATCATCATAGGTCAGAACTGGAAGCGTGATTGGAGAGGTGTGGTAGTTGGTTGTATCATCGTTCTTCTTACTATAACCGAGAACATACTGATTCAGATCCACGGCTAATTCCAAAGAGTGAAAGGAGAAGTAAAATTAATGACAAGCGGAATTGTTGTTGATATATACCTTCTTATACTCTTTGTTTTTCTTGTGTTCATATACAAGCCAAAAAAGTAAAAGAGAGCCGTGAGAGTTAGTGGTTCTCTCACGGCTCAAATTCAAGTAAAAAAGGAGGTTAAGAACTGACCGGCTCTTTCAACTGGAGAGAAAGCTGGGCCAAGTATCTTTCCAAGTGTCGTGCGTACTCTTCCCATTTCTCCCACTGAGTAAGATAGATTATCGAGTTATACACAACATCTGATGTGTCCTTGCACTCCATAATCAGATCAACGTCATTGGATGGACGAGCACTCTCAACAATCCTGATTGATGGTTCAATGTCGATTGTCTTGTCTACATAAACCACCCTCTCGATTGTTCTGCATGAACACAGGAGTAGGACAGCGGTTAATACGATTGTCATGGCAGAATTCCTTTTCACTGTCCACTCCTGTTCTTTGCAATTTCAGCCAGCTTGTTCGCAATCTCGAACACTCTGGCTTCATCACCTGTTTCTTTCGCTACCATCAGCTCGTCAATCAGGCTTGTCTCTTTCTTTGAAATCTCAGCCTCATTTGAAACTGTTCCGGTAGTTTCTTGTGCTGCGAATTCGGCAAGTTCCTTCTCGAACTCAGCCTCTTCAGCTTTGGCTTTTGCTGTTGCTATTTCCTTGGACATCTCTGTTTTTGTCTCTTCCTTGCCTTTGGACTTACCGAAGAACCACGCACCAAGAAGAGCGATTATTCCCAATATGACAGCAACTATTCCTGAGTTCATACTTTGTTGCCCTTCTCGTCACAGAACTCGTTTGTCTCAATATTCCTGTAGAGATTCTTATACCCTTCGACTTTGACAATGTGAGAGCTTATGGCTTCTGCCATTGCTTTCTCGATGGCCTTCTCATCGGCCTTTGCCTGTCTCTTCTCTGCTCTCTTTTTGATCAGATTGATTACACCTTTGATTCCCCAGCATGAGAACAGATACTGGATGATATATACAAGACAGACCCATATTGGATAAAGAGCTTTGTTCGCAGGTAGAGGCATATTGTTTACAAGAAGCATGGTGAATTTTATAACCATAAACCAAGTTCCTGCCTGAATCAGCACAATCTTGATGAATTTCAGTGCTGATAGAACTCTCTCTTTTCCTTCAAACTTTTTCTCAAGCCATTCGATTGCCTTCTTTACTGTGATTTCAAGAATAATGGCAATAACGAACCCGATTACGACCATCATCAGAAATGAATCGCCGTAAGCACCGAAGAACGCTTTGATTGTCTCCATAATTTTCTCCTTCGAAGGTTATTTGCCAATCAACGGTAAGATTGTCTCAACAATCTTCTCAGGAAGGTCAGACCCACTCTTTATGCTGTAGAAGAAGTAGAGCGCAACAACTCCACACAATCCGGCAACAACCTTGATAAGAATCTTGATTGCCTTTGTTGTCTCAGATGTCTCAAGCTTGAGCTGTTTGACATCTTTCTCCATTGAATTCACGGTTGTTTTCAAGGCAGTAACCTCAGTCTCAATCTTGTCCATGCGTCCGTTCACCTCATTGATGGTCTTCCAAGCACCCTTTGCAGACGACTCAACGGAACCCATTCTGTCCCTAAGGTCAGCTATGTCTCTCTCAATTGCAAGAATCCTCGATGAATCGTCCATGTGTACCTTCCTTCAATTGGAATATACCACACAGATAGTGCCGTGTAAATAGAAATACGCTACATATAGAGTTATGACAACAGGCTTTTGACTTCGGCAACCTTGTCAATCTGCTTCTTGTGCAAATAATTATATACAGCCATCATGTCGGCAGGTGGTTCCCCGTTAGTCTCCCTATATTTCTTGATTATCCTGACAACCTGAGCATGGAGTATGTTCATGTGGTTAAGTTCTTCATTCGAAAGCATTGTGAATGTTCTCTGAAGTTCCGGATCGTCATCATGTTCAAGAGCGCACTTTGCGTACTTCATTGCATCGTGGATTTCTTCATCTATCATTTCCGAAAGTTTCTCAATAATCTTCATTTTCTTATTTGTTTCCTCGTTTTTTGTCGAATTATGTCAAAAATCGGCATAATAAATACCGATTTTGGTTTTAACTATAAAATTCTGATTTTTTCACCTTAAACTTTTTTAAAGTGAAAAAGGCAGGGCCGAAGCCCTGCCAAAGAGAATCATGCAGTTGCAGAGCCAGGTGTGTATTTGCCAAGCTGTGAAAGAAGGTACAGAGACTGTGCATTGTTGGAAGCATCAGCCGTGGCCTTGTTGAGTTCCCTGGTAAGGTCTGCAATCTGATTGTCCTTGATAAGTGTCTTGATTGAACAGCAACAATTCTCAAGCTGGAAACCGAGATTGTCGAGCTTTGATGCAAGAACGTTTGTCTGGTTTGTGATCTGACCGGAAAGACTGTTGAATCCCTGAATCACATTGATTGTGTTTGTGTTGTTCTGATTCATCAGGTTCATTCCGAGCTGGTCAATGAGTCTTGCTGTCTCATAGTTGTTGTTCTGACTAGACATCAGAATACCCTGCTGGTTCATTGCAGATGTCTGAGCCTGAATTGCGCTTGTGATATCGGCCTGAGTTGCATATGCTGCAGCGGCATTGTTACCGCCCCATCCGAAACCTCCACCCATTAGGAACAGGAACAGAAGAATAAGCCATCCGATTCCACCCATTCCACCGAAACCACTGTCCTTGCTCATTACGGCAAGGTCTGCAAGTGAATATCCGTTATCCATATATTACTCCTTTGCGGTTCTACCGCAGTATTGACTCAAGAGACTTGGCCTGTGCTTTGAGCTTCTCAAACTGTTCCTGACTCATCCTTCCATCTGCAAGCATCTGCTTCACTATCTGCTCTGCGTTCTTGCCTTCCATAGTTTTCTTGAACTCTGCGAATCGCTGGATAAGATTCTGATTGTTGTTCATTCCTGTGTTGTTCCCGAAAATACTTCCTAACTGCATATCTATCTCCTTATGTGAGAAGCCTAATCTTTCAGGATACTAAAATGAGGTAGATTAAAGGATTAAAAAAGGAACATAAAACACCTACAAATAGCGGTGATTATTGATTTTTCAACAAATATGCCACTATACTTAGTGTATGGGTACAAAAGAGATAAACAAAAGCAGAAAAGAGACTATTCTTGAAGACTATACAAAAGATGTGAGAGCCTATATGCAGAACCTCAAGGGTGTGGTCATTTCATTGTGTGTAGTTCTTCTTATATGTGTGATAACAATAGCTGTCATAGTAGTCCACAATCAGAAGATGATGAAGGAACTTGCCGACCACTCTGCGGACAAGATTGTGGAGATTCTGTCAGGTTACGAATGGCAGACTGAGTATGAGATTGTATCAACGAACAACGAATTATATTACGGTGATATAAATATTGGGAGATAAAACATATGAGCGTGTCTATAAAGATTACTAGAACAGCCAAGAAGAAATCCGGTGTGCCGAAAGGTACTGTAATCAGATCAACACAAACGAAGCTGAACGGTACTAAAGTATCAGTATCCAAATCGAGGTCTGTTAATGTCAGAAACGTCAAAGGCGGTTAATACCTTCTTCAAGGATGCCGTAAGGACAGATATAGACAAGCTCGTTTATGAATTGATGCTCTCAGAGAGACAGGAAAAGATTTATGAGATGTTCTACATAAAGAAACATGACATAAATTTCATTTCTGATACTGTTGGTTGTTGCCCAAGAGCAGTTCAAAAGGATTTGCGTATCATCAGGAAGAAGATTGTGAAGTGCCTTGGATTATGATATACTATATTTGAATTACCACATTCGAGTCAGGCGGTTGAGATGGATTCCGATTGACTCATCAAGGGACTTGTCTGCCAATGGCAAGTCCAGTTTTTTTATAGCACAAGCTATACTTCAGTATTCTACTGGCTCTTCCTTTAATTTCTGAACCTCTAGGCTTGGTTTCCATACTCCTGTTTCAGGTTTGAGTTTCAGGTAAACTGAAGTAACGGTGAACGTCACCATGTTGCCATATTCCCTGTTGCTGTAGACCTTCCTTGCGAGAATGTCGATCGCCTCTTGGGCAGATTCCGCATCTACATCTCTGCTGCCGCTTTCTGAGAACCAAGGATAGTGTCCTTTGGAAACTTCCAAACGAAAAATCACGTTGTACTGATTCATATCTTCTCCTCTCACTCGTTAAGATACTAGCCTCGATGATGGTAAACGCCTTATTTAGAAATCAAATACGCACAGAACAAACACATACCGAAAAGCATTAAAGCTATAATTGCTGATTCTATCATTCTCTCTCCTCACTAGCCTCGAAAGGCTCTATCTTCTGCCATGCAATTATCCTCACATTTTCGTCATTGCCTTCCCATGAACCATTCTTAAACCAGTAGGGAATGTCATATCCTTCTTCATCACTTTCATAGTCCTCTGAGTAAAACTGGAAGTGGCAGAGATAATAGCCATCCTCTGTTGGCACTCCTGTGTGCCAAGGATCGGGTCGGGTGTTCCCTGCTTCGATTGCCTTGACGGAAAATGGGTCTGTTGCCTCTACCTTTCCTGTCCATCTATTGACTTTTGTGATTGTTCCAGCACTATCAACAACAAGGACATTATTTCCTCTCGGTAGATCTATTCCCTTGATAAGTATGTCCATCTAGTCCTCCAGTACATTTGTATAGTTTCTTACTTTGAGCATGGCATCAGCAATTTCGTATGCTTCTTTCGCAATACTAAAATGCCAATTAACACCTTCTCCTTCTCTGTGCTTATATCTTGTTGAGTGAGCTAACATCCCATTTAATGCAAGGATTGCAATTTCATCTCTTAATGTCTTTTCTTTATCCATTTGCTCCTCTCTCATAGCAAATCCACTGGATATGCAAGCATGACTGATATCTTTTATACAGAACGGCTCTCCATCGTTGTAATAATCCAAGAATATGCACCCAGCACAAGTCGGTTTATCGTCTTTCTTTTTCTTTCTCATTCCGTTGCCTCCACTACTACAGGTGCTTGGTCAATCATCATTGCGATTGCCTTTCCTATTTGATAAACCTCTCCCCTTGAGTTTTGGAACACTGTATTTTTTGTCGCTTCTTTAAGTTTGTCTTTGTCACAAAGTTCTTTGTGTGGTGGTAGTTCTTTCATTGGACAATCGGGATGTTTCCCTGTTGTCATGTTTTTGTTTTGCTCCCATAAATTACACCATCCGTTTTTGCACTCATGGCAATTTTTTGGTGGATTTTTTACAGGTATCAATATCTCTGCCATTGGTTACTCCTTTATTTTCTGCCATGCAATGACTGTTAATGTGTTTGGAATTTTCACAAACTCTACATCGCTATAATACGAGTAACAGTGTTTGTACCACTTCCCATCATCGAAAAAGAGGACATCATGACCACCATCTTGAAATTTGACATAGTAATCATTTTGTTCAGTCGGTGTCCCTGTGTGCCAAGGATTTGCCTCAACAATCTTCAACCTTAGTTTTCCGTCACGACAGTTATACATCTTGTTTCTGTCTGTAACTATTGGATTTTCTGTTTCTATGGTGTATCTAAAACTCATTCGCTTGCCTCCAATATGACAGGTGCATCATTGAGAGATATTTGATTTTTCTTTACATAATCTCTGTCTATCAGTTCTCCATGTGGCGGCACTTCAACTAAAATACAGCCTTCATCTTTTGGTTGCTTCCCATTACATTTACCGAATAGCGGACAATACTCATAATTAAAATTCTTTCCGGTTATGCACTCTTTCGGCATTTCCATGTTCTTGATTAATAAGTCCATTTGCTCAGTCCTCCTTGATACCGCACGGTGAGCCGTCGAGGAATGTGTACCTGTCGAGCAAATCACAAAAAAGGATTCCATCTACGCTAATCGCCCCGAATGTATTGAGTAAGAAGCGACAGCCATTATCCTTGGACTTAATATATATCATCGGCAGAAACATCTCGTTCGTTGCAATTCCCGCCCTTCTCTTGAAATCCTCAACCATCTCGTTGGAGTCATTATACGGACGGTACTTCTCTTCGGGTTTGATGCGGTAATCCATATTTTCCCAGTTCCAACGGGGTTCAAATTCAGCAGTCCAGTCTACCCACGTATAGCTTCCGGGGTCTCTTGTCTGAACCTTCTTCCCCTCGGCATACGCCTTCATCACTTCAATCTTTTCTAGTGTTGTCATTTTCTCTCTCCTTAATCACTTTGCCTTTGGTATGAATGTGGTATAAACAAACCGAATACTCTCATTCATATCCCTATCCAAAATCACATCAAATCTGATTCTATTATCTTTTCTTCCTCTTCCCTTCGGTTTGAATTTAAAGTGAACATTAAAAACAACTCTATAGCATTGATAAGCCATATACTCAAACTCTAACCCGTCTCGATAATTCTCAAATTGAGGGTTTGTCTCAATTTCTTCTTTCACCATTGAAATAATCAAATCTTTTATTTTGTTGCTCATTTTCCGCAATCCCTCTTATAAATCTCCACTGTCGGCTTGACCCACTCGTCTGTCCCCCAAGGACGGATGAGGATGTCGCCAACTTGTAAGTCCTCTTCGTTTTTTTCTACTATCCAAACCGTACTTTCTGTGATTCCCTTACCGAATCTGTACTGTCCGAATCCCTTGGCCAACCACTCGGCAAGTTGAAGGCGTGTCATCGGGGTGTCCTTGTCCTGTTTCCCTATGGGTTGTTCCTTGACACGTTTGAAGTTTAACCCATCTACGCATGGAATCAGATAACAGAATCCGCAACCGTTCATGTCACAACTTTCGCAAGTACCAACATCTTCCTCTACCACATACTCCATGCCCTCTATCAGAACGTGTTCTCCGATCTCAATATCCTTGGTATATATCTCTCTCATTTGCTTTCCTCCCATCTTCTTTTCTGTTACAGAGCTGAACACCTTTGATTCTCCCGAACAGATAGCAGTTGGCTTCACCGTCGAAAAGAGCATCGAAGTATCTACATCCCTCGCAGAATTTAAAATTAGCTGGGAGTGTGAAATTGTAATTCCTCTCAATTAACAGCTCTTTAGGGTTCATATCTTTACGATCTCCATATGCTTCTGCCAAACTGGGTGAAGCCTTAGAATCATTGCCTTGGCCTCCGCTTTGTCGGCGAAGACCTTGGCCTTATTCGGGTTAAGAGTGTATGAGTACTTCTTGACGGAGCGTTCATAATCTCTGACATACAAATCAATCAATGTACAATGGACTATACATTTGCACATTCTTAGTTCCTCTTGTTCTTGTCCTTGAACATCTGTACGGCTTCTTCATATGTGAGTTCAGGAAACAGCGTCTTGATAAACCTCTTTGTTCCGTTGTTGATCAGAACTATATGATGTGCAGATACTGCAATAGGAAGTCTGTCAACAATGTCATACATGCCGTCCTCGTTCTTCTCAACTCCCATTTCTTCAAGAGCCTCATAACCCCACATTGGATTGCTTCTGAGGAAGTTTATGTAATCTGTCTCGCACAAATCATCCAGTATGAAGTTCCATGCTTTCCCGTCTTTCTCGCATGGCATCTCGGTGTTCTTGCTGTACATATAGTCACAGTCTACTTCAAGCTCATAACCGTTCATGCTACAAACCCACTTGCCATCCTTCATATAGGAATGAGCACAGTGTTCACAGCTTCTGTCATCAACCGCATCAAGAGCATCCTCAAGAACGTAGGCATCATAAGAACAGATGTCACCGCTTAAGAGTTTCTTTTCTGCAAGTTCATCACAGAGAAGCATGAACCGCCTTATCTCCTTGTATGTCTCGACCTTGATTAAGAGTTCATCAAGCATCCTCTTTTCGTTGTCGAGGATGACTTGCGGAGCATGAAGCTCCGTAAGTTTTTTAAGTCTTTCCTCTCTGAAAGGTACTTTCCTTTCGTAGTACTCAGCCTTGTCGAGAATATGCAGAGCGAGCACTTTCAGACCCTTGAATTTAGCCTTGTAGTTCTCCTCTGTCATTGTCGAGTTCTCGACGCTTCTTACAATCTGTCTGAAACTGGTTTTTTCTGTGTATTCCATAATCATTCCTCCGGAAGTTCACCACATGGAGAACCGTCAAGCCATGTGTAGTTCTGAAGAAGGTGAGCTGCACTCATTCCGTTGACTGTCCATGAGCCACCAGTACATTTGAATGTATGGATCATCTGCTCAACGTATGTCTTTGCGTCCTTTGACTTGTAAACTTTGAGCATAAGCTTGTCTCGAACTTCTGAATTAGCCAGCTTGTACGGCTGGAATGTTGGTTCGGGCTGTTCCTTGATGCAGAAGAAGTTCTGTTGCGTTCCGTCCTTTAGTTCAACCACAAATGGCTTTCCCTGGCTCTGTGCCATGTCGGTTACGATGCTGACCAAAGTACCCTTGACCTGTGTGTTGTCGAAGTCCCATGCACAATCTGTTGCAAGGACACGCTTGCCGTAGAGGTTCTTAACCTTTTCCTCTTTCGGATTGAAAATGATGTCTTTATCCATGATTAACCCCATTACTCTTTCTGTGCCGATATTTCCGTTTGCGTCTACAAATTTTTCTGTTTCACCGATCTGTTCTTTATATAGAACGTATGGTTTGCCGTTTCCTTCCATAAAGGCCATAACAGCACCCTTTCCAAGAAGCTTTTCCTGTTTCTTTCTAGGCCACTGTTCAAGCCAAGCGTAGTAGACTTCCTTGAAGGTGAAGTTTCTTGTGTCTTTCATCCTCAGCGTGAACAGTGCTTTCTCTCCGTTTCTTGCTGTTGCACCCAAGAACTCAATAGTAACCTTCTTTCCGTACCTTTCGATGTTCACGTACTTGCGAAGGTTTTCCAAACTCACCTTGAACGATTGGGCATTGTACTCAATGTCCTTCCCGAACAAATCCATCCTCTCAACCATCAAAATTCCTCCACTCGATTCTCATTCTTAACCTCCGAACAAATAAGCAAGGAGCAGGGCGAACAATCTTGTCTCTGTTGCTTAATGAACCTCTACGACAATTAGAGATTTCCATTTCCTTTCATCGTTTTCTCTTATGCGTTGGATGTATTCACCGAGTCTGTCCAACCGTGCGTATTCCTGTACGATTCCACCTTTCAGGTATTTGCTTTCTGAAATCCACACAGGCTTTTTCTTATCCCAGCCCTTGAGATACCATATGCCCCCATTCACGGCTCTTCCTCTGATGATGTATGTCATACCAACCCCAATCCCATCTGATCCCTGTTGTTAAGAATCTTGTCTATGACAGCAACCTTTGCGAGTTCTGCTTTCATTCTCGAAATACACTCCTTTCTGCAAGCCTCAAGTTCTTCATACTTTGTCGGTCTTTTGTATCCCTTCTTACTTGAAGATGAGATTACGAATGTTTCGGGATGCTTTCTGTATTCCTCAATCTGTGCTCTGTTAAGCCTGTCTTTCTGTCCTGAGACAACTTCAAGTTCCTTTCTTGTGATGTATCTGTCAAAAGGTATGTATTTGATTAGCTCCATGTTGTTCTCCTTAGTTGTTTCCATATGCATATGCACAGTCCCATGCCTCGTCCTCGTCCTCGTCACGGTAATCAGTGAGCCAAGCATCATACTCTCTGTCCGAATAGGTGTCCTCAAATTTGCAGTGCATTTTTGTACTCCTTTTCCTTGACCTTCAGTTCTTGATAAAGTTCCTCATAGTACTTTGGTTTCTTTATCTCCATAGCCTTTGCATAATCCTCTTGAGAGAGGTGTAGGGCGGCTTCCTCGCTACCTTTCCTAGCCATGCTCATGTACTCCAGTCTCTCGACTCTTTCGCTTCCTATTAGCCTGACGAGGTTGTAGCGATAAGCTGGGATATTACCGTTCATAAGAACGTTGCATGAACCACATTCAGGCCATATGTTGTCCGGCTCAGTTTCGGTTGCCCTGTCCTTTCTTGATATGTAGTGACCACCCTGACAGTCCCTTTCACCCAATGTGAGTTCCTTGTCACAGGCTATGCACCACAATCTTCCGTACTCCAAAAGCGTTCTGTACTTACACAGCCTTTGTGCTAACGAAAGACAGTCTTCTCTTGTGTGAAGCTTCTGCTTCTTTTTTGTGTTTGATCTAGCTTTCGGTTTCGCCTTGTTCATTACTCACCTCAAAATGGGATGTCTGACATATCATCATCTTCGAAAGATTCAGGGCCACTTAGGTTGTCGCTGTACTTTGATTTCTTGTATGTCTCCATCTCTTCTCTTGTCTTGAAGAAACGACCTTCGAACTGATATGGGAGTTTTTCCGGATTATCCTGTTTCGGAGGTGTCTTGAACTCACCTTCAGCATCAGCCTTGGAACCGCAGAACTCAAAAGATACAACAGTTACCGATTCATATTCCTTTCCCTCGTACTCACGCCATGAAGGATTGCCGATGATGAAAACCTGTCTGCCCTTGCGGAGATAGTCGTGCAGTTTGGCTGCCCTGTCTCCGAAGTAATAACAGGTGTAGAGCTTGGACTTGTCTCTGTCAAAATTAACCGCAACTGTAAATTTCTCGGCTAATTTCCCACTCTGTACCGATACTGATTCGGCATCCTTGATAAGTCTCCCGACCAACGTGTAACTAATCATTTGATATCTCCCAAAACGATTTGTTCTCTAAGAGCAAGCTGATAAACTCCGTCTATCAACTTGTTGAAGTCAGATATACAGGCTTCACTTGAACTGATTCCAACGAATGATCCGTTTACCTCGATAGGATTTCCGTCACTGTCTCTCTTTACCGGATATCCCCAACCAACAGCGATTCTCTTCGCTTCGTACCTTATGTAGTCCTCGTCCATTCCGCTTTGTGTATGGAGTCTGTGAACAAGAAGCTGATAGAGTGCGTTCTGCTTGGTTGTACGCTTTTGGTAAATCGGTTCGACTGTAACAGACAGTCCACTTGGGTACTCCTTCATGAACTGTCTGATTACATCAAGCAGCTCGCTAGGTGAATCACCTTTATGCAGTTGCAGTTGCTTTATCATCCTCGATAATCCTCTTCTTGATCTGCTCGAATCTGAAGCGTGTTATCTCTGCCGTTGATTTCAGCCCCTGTTCCTTGCAGTAGCCATTGAGCCTTGTTCTGTCTGGACACAGCTCCTGGAGCTTTCCCCAGTAGAGTTTCCATTCTTCGGTTTCATCTACATCAGGCTCAGGCTTTGGCTCAGGCTTTTTCGGAGTTGGATTGGTGTTTGCCTGTGAATCGTCATTCTCAGGGAGATCTTCACCAGCATATATGTACAAGCCAAGGCCGAACATAGCGAGGTTCTTTGTAAGGCATCTCATGATTGCTTTGTTTACATCGAACATAGTCGCAGCTTCTACGCTCTTGGTGTCATACTTTGTCTTGTACTGGTAAGGCTCTTTCTTCATGGCCTTGTTAGCACCATCCATAACAGGAAGCCACATTGTCTTTGTCTTGCCGTTGACTGTAACGGAAGTCATAACCATATAGCCGGTTGCTTCATCGTACATATAAGGAACAAGGCATCCTTTCTCATTCTGGAACAGCTTAATTTCATAATCGAAATCAGGAGCAACCTTTGTGAACTCGCTCAATGCCCATACCCAAGACAGGTATGACAATTCTGTATTTCCTGACTTTCTGTTCTCTTTGTGCTCGTTGACATTGAGACCTGCCAATGTTGTGAAAAGTTCCTTGTTATCCATTACTTACCCCCGAACATTTTCTTTGCGTGTGGACATACGCTTCTGCAATCACAGAAGAACTTGCATCTGATGGACTCACCGCCTACCTCAAGAATCACATGGTCTTTCTCGGTGAATCCGGCCTTCTTGAAACCTTCTTGTGCTTCTTCCAATGACTTGTAGTTGGCGTGTCCTCTCTCGGCACTCTTGTTGTGCTTATCACTTGTGCCTTTGTAGATTTTCCAGACTTTCTCAGCCCATCTGTAATCGTCAGGACAAAGTGGCAGATCATCGTCATTTGTGTTCTCGAGAAGGTTGTATGCATGAACCAATGCGATACACTCGTCAAGTGTGTCTGACTTCTCTTTCTCTGTCGGAACTTTATATGGGAGGTATCTAAGCTTGTCTGTGGATATTCCCTTGTTGTAGTTTGTCACTACCGAAAGGTCTTTCAGATAAGCTTCTATTCCCATCTTTTTAAGGCCGTGATAGTATCTCGGTCTAACCAAGTCCAAGAGAACGTTGTACATGGTAAGTTGGAATTTCCAGTCATCGTCCTGTCCGTCACGGGACTTGTTGAACATGGCTTCTTTAGTGTTCTTCCAGTCGATCAAGTCTGCATCGGAAGGTCTGAACATATCCATCTTGCCGTAGAGTCTGAATGACTTCCCTTCGCCAAGGTCGATTGTGTATTCCAACTCCTGCTCTGTAAGATATCCGTCCTCTTTGGCATATGGCTCTAATCCTTCGTGGGTCAGAGTACCCATCAGAGAATCGGCAATATCTTGCAAATCCAGTACAATAGCGTCATAATGTCTTTTAGTAAGCACTAACGCAGTTACAGACTTCTTGAGCATTGTGACGCTGAACTCGTCTTTGCCCATATGTTTGTGACTGCTGTTTTTTTCTCTGCCTGCTCTCCAAACGAATGAAGGCTGGTTTGTATTGTTGGTGATGATACTCATACAGCCTCCGCATCATTTGCAAGAACAGCCTCAATCTCGTCAATTATGCTTTTATGCAGCTCGATTAGCTTTGAGTCTGCAAAGACAAGATTATTTCTCTCTTCACAAAGCTTCAAAGCTTCGTCACTAAGGCAATTCTCGATTGTCTTATACTTGTTGTAGTTGTCCCACCACTGCTTGTCTGTCTTCTCAAGCATTTCGTGGATTAGATCTCTTGCCTTTTCCAAACCATGTACGTAACCCATGTCTACCATAAGGCCTCCTTAAAACGCCGGTTCATCGTCTCCGTAATACGGATCGTTCTTTGTCGAATACTCTTCGTATGAAGGTATGTCCAACTTCTCTTCAGACGGAGCTATCTTCGTCTGATACTGTTCCTCTATCTGATCCTGAAAAAATTCTTTCAACCTCACTGTCCAAATCCTCACTGTCCAAATCCTCATTCTTCAGTCTGTGTTCGTAAGCTATGGTGTTCTTCAGCACATCAGATACGAACCTCAGGATTGTTTTCGAATGTGTAGGCCCTAGGACGTTCAATGTTGTGCAGAACTCGTCAAGAACCTCACTGTCCAAAACTAGCATCGTATTCCTCCTTCAATCTCTTCGGCGATTTCTTGTTCCACTGGATTACCTCTCTCTTCGTCCATGTGGCGTTTCTCTTACGTCTCATTCCCTGACCGTAGAATGGGAACAGCCAAGGACACTCGCTCAACCTCTGTGGGGAGATGCCAAGGTACTTGGCGATGTCCTTTCGTCCCCACATCTCGTCACGTCCTGTCTCCCTCAAGAGGCTTTGGTATTCGTCTGCCTCAGCTTCGGTGAGTATGAACATGACCCGACCTTCATGGATGAACCTAGTCACTAGACCCTCCACAAAGAATCTGATTAGCACCCATTAGAAGGCACATCTTGTAGAAGTCACCCCTCTTGAGTTTCTTCTCACGATTCTTGTTGTAGTGCCTCCTAGCCTCGTCCAATGTCTCCCTATCCATGCCAGTTAGCTTGGCGATCTGAAGGTTGACATACCTAATTCCGTATTCTCCGTCTATCACTTTTTAACTACCCCCGAACATAAAATATCACAGATTTGCAACACTAGCAAGATTAAAGTACTGAAAATGTCACAAAAAAGTTATTTATGTGTAAATTTTGATGAAAGGAGATTATACTATGCCAATGCACGATTTTACGGTGATTCAATTTTGGAACAGAGTTGACTCAGCAAGGAAAGGAACACTTGAAGATATGTCTAACAAGACAGGGATTAGTGAAGGTACGCTTCGTAATCTACGTTGCAGGAAGATGTTTCCAAACTTAACTGATACTGTTCTCATAGCTGATTATCTTGGAGTAACCTTGGACTGGTTAGTACTGGGTAAAGTATCCTCAGAGAAGGAAGAAGAGGTTAGTTCAATACTCAAGGCTTATCTGGATTCTGATGAAGTAACCAAGCTTCTTGTTAAAAGAACTTTGATGCTAATATAAAATTATTTACTAGTATTATTATTCTAAGATTTCGGGATATTAGAGTAGACTCACTCATATCATTACTTAATCTAACCTAGTAATCTAATCATACATTTTCTTCTCTTCTCAACATCCATATGTTTAACCAAATTTAGTTTAACCTAGATACTTTTCCCTTACTAAAAGAAAAGAAAAAGAAAAGAAAAGCCTTTCCCTTTTCATGAAGCCTCAATCATGTTCACCAACCTCTCGACTTCTTTGGCTGCTTGGCTAGTTCCAACGAACACACCTTGCCAGTAAGCTCTGTTTGCGATATTGGTTTCATTTCCCATTTTCCTCTTTGCCTCATCCGCTCTGTTAATGAGATCAGTCATTGTGCTTCTTGCCATAGCCGATGGTGTTACTTGTGATATGCTCATTCTTCTTCTCCTATCAGTCCAACCATTCTGAGTTCTTGTCCAGCATCATAGTAAGCCTTGTCGAAACACTCTTTGGCTATGCTGTTACGGTATTCCTCGAATATGTCGATGTTCTTCTTCGACAACGCAAGCCGTATGTCTTTGATTAGCTTTGTAAGTGTTTCCGATATCTCGTTTGACTTCATCAAAGCCTTTTGCAAAGCCTCTGCGTTCTGCAAGAGTTCGAAAGATTTTTTCTGCTCTTTCAAGATTGTCTCTGCAATAACACTCAGATCGCTGTAGTCAAGACACTTAACGATTCTGTAGATGTCTTCCTTGCTCATTGATTCACAGGCGTTCATGTAGATTGTGTTGGCATCCTCATAAACTCTGTCTGTGTCGATTCCAGTTCCCTTTACAAACTCGTCATACAGCACGTTTGAACCTCCTGTTTGCGTTCTTGATCCACCAGTCCGTGAAGTCCTTGACCTCCGGTACTTGTCTGTTATTCAATCCATAGCACTGGGTTATTCTCAGTGTATCACCAACCTTGATTTCAGCAGTCACATAGGGTACAGCAGGGGAGTCCTCTTTGCGGATGAAACAAATGACCGACTTGCCATCCTCCATCCTCTTGTCATAGTCCATACGACCAACACAATGATGAAGTGCATCACCCTCGGCTATCAGTTCCGTCTTGCTCTGAGCTACCTTCACGGTGAATCCGTAACGGCTCTTCTCAAGGTATGAAAACTTCTTCGCAGTCTTCTTAATTCGCTCGTTCTTTGCCTTGTTGTGGAACTCTGAATACTGTCTGATGTACTCGTCATGGTATGTCTGAAAGTCTTTCGGAAAGAGAACCTTGGTATCGTGGAAATCCAGTTTCAACCACTGACAGGCTTTTATGTAGTCCATGTAGGAACTAACGTTGATCTTGTTTTCCTCGATGTATCTGAAGATTCTCTCTCTTGAAGCGTACTGTTTCAGAACTTCGTAAATCTCTTTGTTGTCTTGAGACAACTTCTTGGATATCTCGATTCGGTACGAGAAAGACTTTGAATAATCCTTGGGGTCTGCCTCAGGGTTTCTCTTCCAAGAGTTATGTGCCATCTGATAGCTCAGGCACTTACATTCCTCATGGTGTCTCTCCAACCAACGGTGGAAGTATGGGTCTTTGGAAAGCCTTTCGCAGTTCTTCTCTGTGAGCATCCGAAGCAGGTTGAACTTCATCAGCATCTCCGCTTGTTTCGGCCACCTTCTGTAAATTCGGATGTAATTAACGAATGGTAGTCCGTAGTTGGAGAAAGAACAGTATTTCAATGAAGGGTCAAGCTTGGGAATATCATTGATGTTCACTACCGTTCTGTAGCACCTTTCCTGTGGGAATTCCGATACCGCTTCATCCATTCTCGACTCATAATCGAAGTTGTAATAGTAGGAGTTGTTTCCTTTCCCATCAAAGCCATACACCTTGAAGCCAGGATTACATCCACCCCAGTTGTAGTAGCAGTTTCTGATGTAGACCTTACCACTCTCGGTTACTGCCATTATCTTCTGAATCTGTGTCTTGGTCTTGAGTTTTCTCACTGCATAGACCAGTTCGTAAAGCTCCTTGTCCTTCTTGATTTCGGAGATATAAAAAACGCCGACCCCTAAGCTGGAATCGGCTTTTTTCTGTATTAGTTTTGGGATGACCCCGATACTACGGTTTATCTTTTCCAGTAAATCCATATGCCACCTCAAAAATCGAAAGTAAGCTGGTTTATATCGTACTTCGGTTTGGGCTGTACGACCTTCCATGATTCGGTGGTATCTTTTTCCACCTTTCTAGCAGGTGTTTTAGGTACTGCTTTATTAACTTTCTCGAAGTCCAGAGAATCCTCAAGAATGTAGTGTTTGGCCCATCCATACACAACAGAATCGTCAACGTGGACACATACATTCCCTTTCTGCTTTGATTTGTCAATCGTGTTCTTTGCTTCTGACTCAACGTAGCTCATAACACCATTAAGTGTTTTGTTCTCCTTCTTGCAAGCTTCTGCAAGATACTCGTCCTTTGCCGATTCCTCTGCAAGATATTCGGCAACCTTTTTTAGAACGTAATCCTCGTTCTCAAGTTTTGATAAGTCAAGTTCGACCATCTTCTCACTCCTTTCAAATCAAATCCCAATCAAGATAAATAGCTTGCTTGCATTTTTGTTCCGCATATCTAAATGCATCTGTGTTGCTTCTGCAAAATTTGCCGTTCCGTTTTTTTATTTTCACTTTCAATCCGACAATATCAGCACGCAGCATTTTTCTGAACTCAAGCCTGTTTCTGCATCTGTGGTCAGTCATGTATGCATTTATTTTTCTGTGTCTCTTTCTCATGCTATATCCTTTTAATCAACATAATGAATGGATATTCTTAAATTCATCCCATCTCTTGTCTTCAAAGTAACCTTCTTCTGCAAGTTCAGAACCCTTGCGGACACATTCACGGATGATATCATCGAAATCACATTTCATAGCCGATATGAACCCCTCGAAACTGCCCTGTTCGGTCAGTACAAGTTCATCGTCAATGTAATTCATCCAACACCATGTGTTTGTATCGAAGTTGATCTGAATTTCATGTGTGTACTTGTAATCGTCATCGAACTCATATGTTGTAAATGCGATTGGAAGAACACCAATTGCGGGCAGTGAATCATTTTGCTCTCCATACTCCCTTTCACAATAATCATTCCACGCTTCAAGTACCGCTTTTTCCTGTTCCTGTGTCATTTGTCATTCTCCTTTCTTTCGTAGTCCTCACAAGAAAATGATTCGGGTTTGTCTACAATAAATCCGTAGATGATACACACACCGTTCTGAAGGTAATTACACTTGTTGCATTTTTGGTCTTTGTTCATGCTAATAATTCCTCCGCAAGTGCATCCTTAATGCATCTGTCGAACTTGACCAGTAGGTGACAGTCTCTCTTATCATCTAGTGTGATAGTACCATTGTATCGCTGTTCATTGAACTCACCGATTCTCTTGTACAATGCCCTATGAACCGCCTTAAGCTGTTCCTCGCTCCTGTTTCTAAGTGTGTATAGCCTCATGCGAATCTCCTTGTATCCCAGTCGAATCTTACAGTATCAAGAACAGCACCTTCGGTAGAGTACAACCTAACCTCGGCTGTTACTTTGTTCTTCGGTATTCCGTAATCCCGTGCGATCCGTGTGGCTGTTTCATCAAGAGGGCCGGTGTATGACCCTCTGAGTTTGTACCTGTCTGCATATACACCATCAACTGAAAAGAACATCCAGTTACCAGTTAATTTTCTTGCTGTCATGCTGTCTCCTTATATTTCTCCACCATCTGAAATATCGTCATAAACGTTTTTGGGTTTTCTGTTATTGAATTCTCTCAACGCAGTCTGAATCCGGTCAATCTGTTCTTTCTCATAATCAACTGCATCCATGAACCCCCAATACTCTTTGAGTACGTTGTAGTTCTCGTCCTCAAACTTTGATAAATCTCCAAGAATCTTATGTTTGACATTACACGTAAACATCAGAGCACAAACCAGTTCTTCCTTTGACATTTCATCAAGGTCTGTTCTTGGTGGGAATTCAACCTCGCTTCTGAATCGTGTCGCACCTGTTCTTTCTATCATGCTGTACATGTTGTCTCCTTTCTGAATTCAATGTGCTCAACGTATATCCTCACCCACATTACTTTCTTGCGACCTATTGTTGTGTCGATAAGAACCAGTTTTCCAACTGCTCTAACCATGTCACCGACCTTCAAAACATTTCTGCAAATCTCTGCGGTATTCCCTTCAACCACAAGAGGGAAGATGCTTGCAGAATCACCGACCACGTTCTTAATCTTCAAGAACGCTTTCATTTCCTCTTCAACATAAGTTACAGGCTCGATTAACACGCCTTCAATCAATGCTGTGTTCAACATATGTGAACCCCCTTCAAAAAAATTGCCCACCATACGGCAGGGCATTAGAAACTTAATCGTTATAGTTCATGCTACTTCTTCTTTGTTAACATCTTCCACATCTGTAATCTCAGATGGGTTAATATTGATGTTACTGAACTTGAAGAACCATTCACAATCACTGTATGCTTGGTCGCACGCTCTTATAAGCTTCTTCGGGTCTTTGGATATCCACCACGAATCAACATAGGCAGCATCGTTGACGAAATCTCCGTCAATACCCAAGAACTCCTGTGCAAACATAGAGAAGAACTGCGCTCTCAATTCCTCAAAGGCATATACATCAAGAGTCCTTGTACTGTCCTTTGTTTTGACAACTCCGATTCTGTTTCTTCTGTCCTTTGCACCAGTAGAATGACCGACTTCATGCAGAAGGGTAGAGTAGTAAGCTATCTCGCCAACAAACCTTTCCTTGTTGCTCATTCTTATCTCGTCAAGAGGAGGAACATAACAAGATACGATATCCTCGTTGTAGTGCTTGATTGTCACACCTTCCTTATCGGTGTATGCCCTAATCGCACTCTCAGCATTGATGTTGTCTACAAACTTGATTTCTTCGGGAATAGGTTCATTGTCATTCCAGTTTTCGATATCCTTCAGATCGAACACATCATACCAGATATTGAGCCAGTACATTTTCGGTGTGCCATCATCGTTGAACAGAAGTTCCTTGGTTTCTCTGTCTCTGCTCTGCTCAATCTTGTTGAATTTTACAGGATATCTGTGATAGCACATCTTCGGTTTGCCGTCCTCATAGACCTGTTCTCCGTTCTTGATTACTGGAAAAAGCTTCGGCTTAGGCAGAAGTGTACCAGTTTCCTGTTCATACTTCTTATAAGCCTTGCGTCTAGCTATCGAGATAGCTTTCCACTGTGCCTTTTTATCAACCTTGCCTTTATCCTTGCCCTTCTTAATGATGAATTTATCATCTGAGAATTCATCGGCCTTCGGATTGAACTTGGTCTTATGGTCATTCAACGCCGTAAGCTGATTCTCGGTTATTGTCCTAGATACTCCAAGTAGTCTGAGCCAAAACCTGTTTGACCCCCTGTAATATAGTCCGGTTACTACGTTGTACGGAGAACCAACTGGATTTTTCAGATACATCTTGAAAATACTCTTCTTTTCTCCGTTGTTCACTGCGTTGAATTTCTCAATCATTCTGTCAACTTTGGTCTGCTCAATGCTCTGAGTTTTGTCTGCCATGTTATTTCTCCTTTTCAAATGTACTTGTTCATAAGTTTTCTGAGTTCCTTGTGGTACTCAAGTTCTGATTCGATTTCTCCGATACGTGCCAACTCGGTGCCTAACTTTAGGAAGTCACCGTCTGAGTTCTTCACGTTCGCAAGGAAAGTCCCCCAAGCACAAAACTGGTCATAGACCATGTACTTCAAATCGTTCTTGGCTATATCGGCCTTGCTCATGTTTAACTTGGTCATCTTGCAAGTTCTCCTACCGTACCTTCCGAATACATATCCCTTTCAAGAGGGAGTCCGAATGGTGGGAATTTGATGCCGGATATCTCACTGAACATGAAATAACCCCATTCCCAACCCCAACCGATATTAACGTATCCGAACATATACCAGTCATCACCTTCTTTTTCGGCTTCTGTTACCAGCCATGTGCAGTTGCAACCACCGAAGAACTTGACAATCACTTCTGCATCCATTCCCTTGCCATCCTGTGAACCACATGGATGTGACAACAGTTTCTTCTCGACTTCTTTTGTAATCAGCTTCATGCAACTCTCCTTGCTCTCTTAATGCCAAGTGTTTTCTTAACTGTTCTGTATGCTGAATCAAGGCTCATGTTGTATAGGAACCAACCCTGTTTCTGTCCATCAACCTCAATGTCAATCTGCTTGTCCGAATTCCATTTCCACGGCCTCGGCTGTCTGTAGGATACTTTTATCGTTTTCATATTCACCTCACATCTCGTTTATGTAATAAGTAGTAGCTTTAGTGAGCATCCACTTCGGTATGCTCCTTCCGTACATCTGAAGATATCTGGTCTTCAGAAATCCGTGGATAATCCGTCTGAAGTCGGTTGTTCCCATCACTTTTCTGCAAGAGTAGTGATAATCCTCAATGCTTCTGTTTCTCGGCTCATTCAGCCATTCATATACCTTGGATAGAAACTCGTTCATGCTATTGCCCCTGCCAGTTTTCCGGCTTGTATCTCGATGTCATCTGCGATACGATAATTGACAGATTCTTTCTCGGTGCAGAGGGTGTTCGCTCTTGCTCTTGCTTCATCCTCTGTGCCGTATTGAAAGAACACACCTGTAATCGTTCCATTCATAACGATCCGAAAGATATACACGTTCTTCATGTGTCCTCCCTTACGGTGAAAGTGGTTTCTCCGTGATAATCGTCTGCCGTGAGTACAAGATTCCCGTCCATGTACTTCATCATGACAATCTGCTTCGCTTCTTCGGCAGTCTTCGCATAAACACATTCCTCTC
>Ga0310690_10000863_pt1 | contig 59608 bp, 45 predicted proteins | sample AusTroGonzalo_MG_2_FD_207661 | JGI IMG/M metagenome (GOLD analysis project Ga0310690, IMG submission 207661) | Bovine rumen microbial communities from tropical cattle in Woodstock, Queensland, Australia - Gonzalo_04 (v2) (version 2) | ecosystem: Host-associated > Mammals > Digestive system >... | reverse complement strand
ATAACGCCAAGGAGCTGATCCAGACCGTTATCAAGTTGAAACCAGCCGCTGCTAAAGGTACGTATGTGAAGAGCATCTATATCTCTAGCACGATGAGCCCGGGTGTGCAGATCGATGTCAAATCAGTAGCAAACTAAATGAAAGGAAGTTATTGAAATGAGAAAAGAAGATAAACAAGTCCTCATCGACTCCATACTCAGTGAACTGAAAGCCTGCCCCAACTTCTACCTGACCGACGTCTCCGACCTCAACGCTGAGAAGACGAGCCAGCTCAGAAGGCAGTGCTTCAACAGTGGTGTGAAAATGATCGTTGTGAAGAACGCTTTGCTCCAGAAGGCTATGCAGCAGATGGACAAGGAGTACGAGAACCTGTACGACGTTCTGAAGGGATCAACTGCGCTGATGCTTTGCGAGACCGGCAACGCTCCCGCCAAGCTGATCAAGAATTTCCGCAAGACCAATGACCGTCCCATCCTGAAGGGCGCTTTCATCGAGGAATGCTGCTACATCGGCGACGACATGCTCGACGCTCTGTGCAACATCAAGTCGAAGAACGACCTCATCGCCGACGTCATCGCCTTGCTGCAATCGCCGATGAAGAACGTCATCAGCGGACTGCAGTCGGGTGGCCACAAGCTGAGCGGCATTCTCGAAACTTTGTCCGAAAGACCAGAATAAATATCGAATGTGTATCATTCAAACCATTAAAAGCAAGTATTAACAATTTAAAATAGAATTAAAATGGCAGATCTTAAAGCTTTTGCTGAACAATTAGTGAATCTTACCGTGAAGGAAGTGAACGAACTCGCTAACATCCTGAAGGAAGAGTACGGTATTGAACCTGCAGCCGCCGCTGTTGCTGTTGCTGCTGCTCCTGCTGCCGGTGGCGCCGCCGCCGCTGAGGAAAAGACTTCTTTCGACGTCATCCTGAAGAGCGCTGGTGCTCAGAAGCTGGCCGTCGTGAAGTTGGTGAAGGAACTCACCAGCCTCGGTCTGAAGGAAGCCAAGGAACTCGTCGACGCAGCTCCTAAGGCTATCAAGGAAGGCGTGAGCAAAGACGAAGCTACCGCTCTGAAGGCCCAACTCGAAGAGGCCGGTGCGGAAGTGGAAGTGAAATAAGGATTCATATCCCGTAGATAACGGCATTCAACCTCAGTCCCAGAATAGGGGCTGAGGTTTGTGCCGATTTTTCGCTTTATGCGAAATTTCCTCTCTTCGTTCGTTCGTCTTTCCCATTACATCACCTAAAAACAATATCACCTTGGCAACAAAATCAACTGAAAGAATAAGCTTCGCGTCTATCAAGAAGTCTTTCGAATACCCTGATTTTCTGGATATTCAACTTCAGTCGTTCCAGGATTTCTTCCAACTGGAGACCAATCCTGACAACCGTAAGAACGAAGGCCTCTACAAGGTCTTCGCCGAAAACTTCCCCATCACCGACGCAAGAGGCAACTTTACTCTCGAATTTCTTGACTACTACATCGACGCTCCCCGCTACAGCATCGAGGAGTGCATCGAACGTGGCCTTACCTATAGCGTTCCCCTGAAGGCAAAGCTCCGTCTTTCCTGCAACGACGAGGAACACGAAGACTTTGAGACCGTCGTGCAAGACGTGTATCTCGGCATGATCCCGTATATGACGCCTCGCGGCACTTTCGTCATCAACGGAGCCGAGCGTGTCGTGGTCTCACAACTGCACCGTTCTCCCGGTGTGTTCTTCGGTCAGAGCCAGCATGCCAATGGCACCATGTTGTATTCGGCCCGTATCATCCCGTTCAAGGGTTCTTGGATGGAGTTCTCGACCGACATCAACAACGTCATGTATGCCTACATCGACCGTAAGAAGAAATTGCCCATCACCACCTTGCTCCGCGCCATCGGCTACGAGACCGACAAGGACATCCTCGACATCTTCAATCTGGCCGAGGAAGTGAAGGTCTCGAAGGCTGGTCTGAAGCGTGTCCTGGGTCGTAAGCTGGCCGCCCGTGTGCTGCACACGTATTTCGAAGACTTCGTCAACGAGGATACGGGCGAATGCGTCTCCATCGAGCGTAACGAGGTCATCATCGACCGCGACGTGGTCCTCGAGGATGAACACATCCAGAAGATCGTCGACAGCGGCGTGAAGACCATCCTGCTGCACAGCGAGGCCGAGCGTGACGAAAACGACAGAATCTCGGACTATTCCGTCATTTTCAAGACCTTGGAAAAAGATACCTGCAACTCGGAGAAAGAGGCCGTGGAATACATCTACCGCCAGCTGCGTAACGCCGAGCCGCCCGATGAGGAGACGGCCCGTGGCATCATCGAGAAGCTCTTCTTCTCCGACAAGAGATATGACCTGGGTCTGGTGGGCCGCTACCGCATCAACCGCAAACTGAACCTCGACATTCCCGATGACGTCAAAGTCCTGACCAAGGAAGACATCATCGCGATCATCAAATATTTGGTCGAGCTGCTGAGCAGCAAGGCCGAAATCGACGATATCGACCACTTGAGCAACCGTCGTATCCGTACTGTGGGCGAGCAGCTGCAAGCCCAGTTCGGTGTCGGTTTGGCCCGTATGGCACGCACCATCCGTGAGCGCATGAACGTGCGCGACAACGAGGTGTTCACGCCCATCGACCTGATCAACGCCAAGACGCTGTCGTCGGTCATCAACTCGTTCTTCGGCACCAACCAGCTGTCGCAGTTCATGGACCAGACCAACCCGCTGTCGGAAATCACGCATAAGCGTCGTATCTCCGCCCTCGGTCCTGGCGGTCTGTCGCGCGACCGTGCCGGTTTCGAAGTCCGTGACGTGCACTATACCCACTATGGTCGTCTCTGCACCATCGAGACTCCTGAGGGTCCCAACATCGGTCTGATTTCATCGCTCTGCGTGTTCGCAAAGATCAACAACTTGGGCTTCATCGAGACGCCTTACCGCGAAGTGGTTGACGGCGTGGTCGACTTCAAGAAGGAACCGGTCTATCTGACTGCCGAGCTTGAGGAAGACAAGATCATCGCCCAGGCCACCACGCCCGTCGACGATGAAGGAAGATTCACCGACAAGGAGATCAAGGCACGTTACATTGCCGACTATCCTATCGTTTCGCCCGAAGAGATCAACCTGATGGATGTGGGTCCCAACCAGATCGCCTCCATCGCTGCTTCGTTGATCCCGTTCCTGGAACACGACGACGCCAACCGTGCCTTGATGGGTTCGAACATGATGCGTCAGGCTGTACCTTTGATGAATCCCGAAAGCCCCATCGTGGGCACTGGTATTGAACGCTCTGTTGCCAAGGATTCACGCGTTCTTATCACTGCCGAAGGCGAGGGCGAGGTCATCTTCGTTGACTCCAAGAAGATCACGATCAAGTATGACCGCACGGATGAACAAAGACTGGTCAGCTTCGACGACGACGTGAAGACCTATGAACTCACGAAGTACGCCCGTACCAACCAGAACACGAGCATCAACATCAAGCCTATCGTGCGCCGTGGCGACCATGTGACCTTCGGTCAGATCCTGACGGAAGGCTACGCCACGCAGAACGGTGACTTGGCCTTGGGTCGTAACCTGAAAGTGGCCTTCATGCCTTGGAAGGGTTACAACTACGAGGACGCCATCGTCATCTCGGAGCGCATCGTGAAGGAAGACTTGTTCACCTCCATCCACATCGAGGAGTTCACCCTTGAGGTGCGCGACACGAAGCGTGGTCTGGAAGAGCTGACCAACGACATCCCGAACGTGAGCACCGAGGCCACCAAGGACTTGGACGAACACGGTATCATCCGTATCGGTGCCGAAGTCAAGGAAGGCGACATCCTCGTTGGTAAGATCACGCCTAAGGGCGAGTCGGATCCCACTCCCGAGGAGAAGCTGCTCCGCGCCATCTTCGGCGACAAGGCCGGTGATGTGAAGAACGCCTCGTTGAAGGCCGGTCCTTCGATGAAGGGCGTGGTCATCGGCAAGCGCCTCTTCTCGCGTCTGCAGAAGGACCGCAAGGCCCGCGCCAAGGACAAGGAAGACATTGCTCGCATCGATGCCGCTTGCAAGAAGGAGCTGGATGCCCTGAAGAACGTGTTGGTTGAGAAGCTCATGACTTTGTTGAATGGCCGCACCTCCACGGGTGTGCAGAACAACTTCAAGGAGACCCTTATCCCCAAGAAGGCCAAGTTCTCGGCTAAGGCCCTCTTCGACATCGACTACCTGTCGGTCAACCCGAACAAGTGGACGTCGGACGAGAAGACCAACAAGATGATTGGTGCCATCATCGACAACTACACGGTGAAGCACAAGGAAATCGAAGGTAAGTTCAACCGCGAGAAGTACGTGGCCAGCGTGGGCGACGAGTTGCCGAACGGCATCGTCCAGATGGCTAAGGTCTATGTGGCCAAGAAGCGCAAGCTGATGATTGGTGACAAGATGGCTGGTCGTCACGGCAACAAGGGTATCGTTTCGAAGATTGTCCGCGCCGAGGATATGCCTTTCCTCGCCGACGGCACTCCGGTCGATATCGTGCTGAACCCCTTGGGCGTGCCTTCTCGTATGAACCTCGGTCAGATTTACGAGACCGTGCTCGGTTGGGCAGGTCACGAACTCGGACTGAAGTTCGCCACGCCTATCTTCGACGGCGCTACGCTGGAGGAGATCAACCAGTACATGCGTAAGGCGGGTCTGCCCGACAACGGCCGTATGCAACTCTATGACGGTGAGACTGGCGAGCCTTTCGACCAGCCTGCCACCGTGGGTTACATCTACATGCTGAAGTTGCACCATATGGTCGACGACAAGATGCATGCCCGTTCTATCGGACCTTACTCGCTGATCACGCAACAGCCTCTGGGCGGTAAGGCCCAGTTCGGTGGCCAGCGTTTCGGTGAAATGGAGGTCTGGGCACTGGAAGCCTTCGGAGCCAGCAATGTGCTCCAGGAGATTCTGACCGTGAAGTCGGATGATGTGAACGGTCGCGCCAAGGCTTACGAAGCCATCGTCAAGGGCGACAATATGCCTGTCCCGGGCATCCCCGAGTCCTTCAACGTGTTGATCCACGAACTCCGTGGACTGGGCTTGGAGATCACCTTCAAGGACAAGGATGGCAGAGCCTTGAATTGAGTTTAATAATGCTAGGATAAAACAAAAAGAAATATGGCAACTAACAACATAGTCAATAGCAACTTCGCTAGCATAACGGTGAGTTTGGCTTCGCCGGAATCGATCCTTGCCCGTTCACACGGAGAGGTGTTGAAACCCGAGACCATCAACTACCGTACCTATAAACCCGAACGCGACGGCTTGTTCTGCGAGCGTATCTTCGGCCCTGTGAAGGACTGGGAGTGCCACTGCGGTAAGTACAAGCGCATCCGTTACAAGAACATCATCTGCGACCACTGCGGTGTGGAGGTGACGGAGAAGAAGGTCAGACGCGAGCGCATGGGCCACATCTCTTTGGTCGTGCCCGTCGCCCACATCTGGTATTTCCGTTCACTGCCCAACAAGATTGGTGCCCTGCTCGGCATTCCTACCAAGAAACTCGATTCCATCATCTACTACGAGCGCTATATCGTGATCCAAGGCGGTGCCTTGGAAGGCCAAGCCATCCCGAACGATAACGAAGGCCGCAAGGTGACCAAGAACGAGTTCCTTACCGAAGAGGAATACCTCGACCTGATGGAGATGGTCCCGATTGAGAACCAGTATCTCCCTGAGGACGACCCGAACAAGTTCATCGCCAAGATGGGCGCCGAGGCCATCTACGACCTGTTGGCCCGTCTGAACATCGACGAAGAGGCTAACCGTCTGCGTGCCGAAGCCAACGAGGTGAAGGCCCAGCAGAAGAAACAGGAGCTGCTGAAGCGCCTGCAAGTGTTCGAGGCCTTCCGTGAGGCCAACACGCACATTGAGAACCGTCCCGAGTGGATGATTGTGAAGGTGGTGCCGGTGATTCCGCCGGAGCTGCGTCCTCTCGTCCCGTTGGACGGCGGCCGTTTCGCCACTTCCGACTTGAACGACCTCTATCGTCGCGTCATCATCCGCAACAACCGTCTGAAGCGTTTGATCGAGATCAACGCCCCCGACGTCATTATGCGTAACGAGAAGCGTATGTTGCAAGAGGCCGTCGACTCGTTGTTCGACAACTCGCGCAAGTCGAGCGCGGTGAAAACCGACTCGAACCGTCCGCTGAAGTCGTTGAGCGACAGCCTGAAAGGTAAGCAAGGCCGTTTCCGTCAGAACCTGCTCGGTAAACGTGTCGACTACTCCGGTCGTTCCGTTATCGTGGTCGGTCCCGACCTGAACATGAACGAATGCGGTCTGCCTAAGGACATGGCCGCCGAGTTGTTCAAGCCGTTTGTGATCCGTAAGCTCATCGAGCGCGGCATTGTCAAGACGGTGAAGTCGGCAAAGAAAATTGTCGACCGCAAGGATCCCGTCGTTTGGGACATCCTCGAAAACATCCTGAAGGGTCACCCGATTCTGCTGAACCGTGCTCCTACGCTGCACCGTCTGGGTATCCAGGCCTTCCAGCCGAAGCTCATCGAAGGTAAGGCAATCCGTCTGCACCCCTTGGTGTGTACGGCCTTCAACGCCGACTTCGACGGTGACCAGATGGCTGTCCACGTACCGTTGGGCAACGCCGCCGTGCTTGAGGCCCAGATCCTGATGCTGGCTTCGCACAACATCCTGAACCCCTCGAATGGTGCGCCTATCACGCTGCCTTCGCAGGACATGGTTTTGGGTTTGTACTACATCACCAAGCCGCGTAAGAGCACGCCCGAGCATCCCGTGAAGGGTGAGGGCATGTCGTTCTACTCGCCGGAAGAGGTGATCATCGCCCACAACGAGGGCCGTGCCGACATGCACGCCGTCATTAAGGTGAGAGTGAAGGTTCGCGAGAACGACCAACTCGTCACCAAGCTCGTCGAGACTACTGTAGGTCGCGTCATCTTCAACCAAGTGGTTCCCGATGACTATGGCTTCATCAACGAACTGTTGACCAAGAAGTCACTTCGTAGCATCGTCGGTGACATGGTGCGTATGGAAGGTACTGCCGTGACCACCAAGTTCTTGGACGACATCAAGAACATGGGTTACTATCAGGCCTACAAGGGCGGTTTGTCGTTCAACTTGGGCAATGTGCTCGTCCCTGAAACGAAACGCGGTTTGATTTCGGATGCCAATGCTAAGGCCGCTGAAATCCGTGAGTTCGAAAAGATGGGCTTCATGGGTCCCAATGAGCGTTACAACCAGATTGTCGACCTTTGGACCGACGTCAACGCCAAGCTGACCCAACAGGTGATGAAGGTGTTGTCGAGCGACGACCAAGGCTTCAATCCTGTTTACATGATGCTTCACTCTGGTGCTCGTGGTTCGGAGGCTCAGGTGTCGCAGCTCTGCGGCATGAGAGGCCTGATGGCCAAGCCTATGAAGGCTGGCTCGGGCGGCTCCGAAATCATCGAGAACCCGATTCTGTCGAACTTCCAAGAGGGCCTGTCGGTGTTGGAGTACTTCATCTCCACCCACGGTGCCCGTAAGGGTTTGGCCGATACCGCTCTGAAGACCGCCGACGCTGGTTACCTGACCCGTCGTCTGGTCGACGTGGCTCATGATGTCATCATCACCGAGAAGGACTGCGGCACACTCCGTGGTATGACCATCTCGCGCGGTGAAGAGATCAAGGAGCCGGGCAAGCACTCCTTGTTGTACGACCGCATCCTCGGTCGTGTGGCCTTGCACGATGTGTTCCATCCTCAGACGGGTGAACTCATCGCCGCCAGTGGCCAGGAACTCAACGAGGCCCTTGCTGAGGCCATCGACGAATCGCCGTTGGAGAGCGTCGAAATCCGTTCCGTGCTGACTTGCGAGTCGAAGCGCGGCGTGTGCGCCAACTGCTACGGACGTAACCTGTCGTCGAGCAAGCTGGTGCAGAAAGGTGAGGCTGTGGGCGTCATCGCCGCGCAGTCCATCGGTGAGCCTGGTACCCAGCTGACCCTGCGTACCTTCCACTCCGGTGGTAAGGCATCGAAGGGCCTGGTGGCCAACAGCACCGAAGCCAAGTATGACGGCTACCTCGAAATCGACGAACTCCGTTCCGTCGAGGTCGACAAGGATGGCGACAAGTATCAGATCGTCATCGGCCGTTCGGCTGAAATGAAACTGCACGACAACCATACCGACGTCGTGTTGATGACGACCAACATTCCTTACGGCGCCAAGCTGTTCTTCAAGGCTGGCGACCAGGTGAAGAAGGGCGACAAGATCTGCGAATGGGATCCTTACAACGCCACCATCATTTCTGAGTACAGCGGTAAGGTCCGCTTCCAGAATGTGATCGAAGGTGTGACCTATCGTAACGAGACCATCGCTGAGACCGGCTTCATCGAGCGCGTCATCATCGAAGGTAAGAGAGGTGCCAAGAACCCGCTCATCGACATCGTTGATGAGAACGGTGAGACCTTGGTGTCCTACGACTTGCCTGTCGATGCCCACGTCATTGTCGGCGAAGGCGACGCCATCACCGCTGGCGACCAACTGGTGCGTATCCCGCGTAACGTCTCTGGCGGCGGCGATATCACGGGCGGTCTGCCGCGTGTGCAAGAGCTGTTTGAGGCCCGTAACTCCATCGACCCGGCCATCGTTTCCGAGATTGACGGTATCGTCCACCTCGAGAAGAAACTGAAGCGCGGCAACCGTGAGGTCGTCGTGACGGCCAAGACGGGCGAGGAGAAGCGTTACCTCATCCCGACTTCGAAGCAGATCCTGGCTCAGGAGAACGACTTCGTGAAGGCTGGTCAACCGCTTTCCGAGGGTGTCATCACGCCTAACAGCATTCTGGCCATCATGGGCCCGATGAAGGTGCAGGAATACATCGTCAACGAGGCTCAGAGCGTGTACCGTCAGCAAGGTGTGGTCATCAACGACAAGCACTTTGAGGTCATCGTGCGCCAGATGATGCGTAAGGTCGAGATTCTCGACCCGGGCGACACCCGCTTCCTGCAAGGCGAGCTTGTCAACAAGCTGACCTTCCAAGAGGAGAATGACGACATCTACGGCAAGTTCTTCGTCGAGGACAACGGTGCTTCCGACAAGCTGCAGAAGGGCGAAATCGTTTCGGCCATGAAGCTGCGCGAGGAAGAGTCCGCCTTGAAGCGTAAGGACTTGACCCTGCCCATGGTGCGTCCGGCACGTCCGGCCACGGCCACGCAGGTGCTGCAAGGTATCACCCGCGCCGCTTTGGCGACAGACAGCTTCATCTCGGCTGCCTCCTTCCAGGAGACCACCAAGGTGCTGACCAACGCCGCCATCGCTGCGAAGAGCGACTTCCTGCTCGGCATGAAGGAGAATGTGATCGTCGGTCACAAGATTCCTGCCGGTACGGGTTTGCGCGAGTATGAGGACTTGATTGTCGGCTCTCGTGAAGAGTACGAGGAGCTGCAAGAAAAGGCCGCTCTCTAACAAGTGTTGAACTGAGCGGGGACGGCCGAAAGGCTGTCCCCGCTTTTTAATATGAAAACAAGATGGAAAACAATCAGAAAAACCAACTGAACATAGAAATCAGCGATGAGATGGCTGAAGGCAAGTACTCCAATCTGGCTATCATCACCCACTCGCCCAATGAGTTTATCGTCGACTTCGCCCAGATCATGCCGGGCACGTCAAAGGCCAAGGTTCGCTCAAGAGTGATTTTGAACCCTGTGAACGCCAAACGTCTTTACAAGGCTCTGGCCGACAACATCGCCAAGTACGAGCAACAATTCGGAACCATCAACGACGGCGGCGGCATTGCCCCGTTCTCGATGGGTGCGCCTACGGCACAGGCTTGATTTGTGTATATAGAACAACTAAAGTTTGGGCGGATTTCCGAATCCGCCCATTTTTGAATATAAGCATTTGTAATGCGATGAAGAGACTCCTCTTTTTGGTGCTGGCTTTGACATTTGGCCCACTGCTTCAGGCTCAGGAACAACTGCCTGATGCGAGCCTGTTTGTGGCGTATCGTCACGTTGAAGGCAACGACACGTTGCCTTATCTGCTCTATCGCTCGCAAAAGGCCGATACGATGGCAGAAGCTTTGCCCTTGGTCATCTTTTTGCATGGTGCAGGAGAACGCGGCAATGACAATCGCATGCAGTTGACGCATTGCATCAAATATTTCCTTGACGACACCGTGACAAGCCGATATCCCTTCCTGTTGATGGCACCGCAATGCCCAATCGAAAGACGGTGGGTAGATACCGATTGGAGTCTGCCCGAGCACACGATGGACAGCATGCCTACGGCTGAATTACGCAATGTAATGGCTGTACTTGATAGTCTCACTGCTTGTGGCGCCGTGGATTCGACACGTGTTTACATCTGCGGCATCTCAATGGGTGGCTTTGGCACTTGGGACGCCTTGCAACGTTGGCCTGAGAAGTTTGCTGCGGCCATTCCCATCTGCGGCGGGGGAGACCCTGCCTACGCTGAGGCTATGAAAGGCATCCCTGTCTATATCTTCCATGGGCTGCGCGATGGGGTAGTTCTGCCTACGCGGAGCATTCAAATGTACAACGCATTGAAGGATGTAGGTAGCGAGGAGGCTGTACTTGTCACTTATCCCGAGTTAGGCCATGGGTGTTGGGATGCGGCATTCTCCACACCGGGATTGTTTAGGTGGCTGTTTGGGAAGAAAAGATAAAAAACCTGGGCGGGACCCCAACGGGTCTCGCCCAAGTTAGTTTTATGAAAGCTTCGCTTAAAACGTCTCCGGCACCCTGTCGGCATTCTCGCTGGCCTCGAAATAAGGCCATTTCTCGAAACCGAACAGCTTGGCAATCAAGTTGCCAGGAAAATGACGGACGCTTTCGTTGTATTCCTTTCCCGCTTTGTTGAAACGTTCGCGCTCGGTCTGGATGCGGGTCTCGCAGCCCGACAACTGCGCTTGCAGGTCGAGGTAGCTGTCGCTCGCCTTCAAGTCGGGATAGGCCTCAATCACGGCGATGATGTTGTTCATCGACTGCCCCAAGGCCTCTTGGGCAGAGTCGAAGGCCGCAAGCTCAGCCTCGTCAAAGGCGTCGCGGTCGACAACGGTCGCGTTGGCTTTGTTGCGGGCTTCCGTCACGGCGATGAGGGTGCCCGACTCATAGTCGGTGTATTCTTTCACCAGGGAGACAAGGTTCGGCACTAGGTCGGCGCGACGCTGGCAGACGTTCTCCACCTGCGCCCAGGCCTGCTTTGTGGCCTCCTGCTTCGCGACAAGGCTATTGTAGGTCAGCCAACCCCAAAGGATGACGACGGCCGCAACGATGGCGATGATGATGCCAATCTTCTTCATGATCAGATGAATTCAAGCTTGTCCTGTGTGGTGTTCTTCTCGCAATAGTGGCAGTGCAGCTTGATGTTGCCCTGTGCATCCTTGATGACGACGAACTTGGTCGGCACGTCGTGCTCCTTGTTGGTCACGCAGTTCGGGTTGAAGCACTTCACGATGTGTTCGATGCTCTCAGGGATAGTCACCGTCTGCTTCCTGATAACCTCGAAGTCCTTGATTTCGATGATGGAGGCGGTGGGGGCGACGAGGGCAATCTTGTTGACGTCTTCGGGCTCGAAGTATTTGTTAGAGACTTTGATGAAGCCCTTGGTGCCGAATTTCTTGCTCTCTACGTTGATGCCCAAATACACGGGGGTGCTGACGCGCTCCAAGCCCAGGATTTTGACGACTTGGAAGACTTTGTCGGCGGGGATATGGTCGATGACGGTGCCATTCTCAATGGCGGATACGGTCAGTTCTTTTTTCTTTTCCATGGTTCTGATTATTTAAGTCCTAAGATTGATGCGATTAAGGCTTGACGGGCGTAGACGCCGTTCTGGGCCTGTTGGAAGTAGTAAGCCTTCGGGTTGGCGTCGACATCCACGTGGATCTCGTTGACGCGCGGCAGCGGGTGCAACACACGGCAGTTGGGTTTGGAGTTTTCCAGCATGGCGTTGCGCAGCACGTAGGAGTTCTTCACCTTCTCGTATTCCTCGGGGTCGGGGAAGCGCTCGCGTTGGATGCGGGTCATGTAGATGATGTCGGAGTGGGGGATGGCGTCCTCCAACTCGGTGTATTGGTGGTATTCGAGGTTGCGGTCCTTGATGTGTTGCTTGACAACGCTCGGCAGCTTCAACTCGACGGGCGAGACGAGGTTGAACTTCGCGTTGAAGTTGCACATGGCTTCGACGAGGCTGTGGACGGTGCGGCCGTACTTCAAGTCGCCGACAAGGGTGATCTCCAGATTTTCAAGCGTACCCTGAGTCTTGCGGATGCTGTAGAGGTCGAGCATGCATTGGGTGGGGTGCTGGTTGGCACCGTCGCCAGCGTTGATGACCGGCACTTTCGACACCTCGGAGGCGAAGCGGGCCGAGCCTTCGATGGGGTTGCGCATGACGATGAGGTCGGCATAGCTGGCCACCATGGTGATGGTGTCGGCCAACGACTCACCCTTCTGGATGCTCGTTCCTGCCGTGCTGCTGAAGCCGATAACGTTGCCGCCCAGGAGCTGGATGGCGGTCTCGAAGCTCAGACGCGTGCGGGTAGAAGGCTCGAAGAACAGCGAGGCGATGATGCGGCCGTTCAGCAGGTTCTGGTGCGGGTTTTTCTCGAAGTCCTCGGCGATGTCAAGGACATGGCAGATTTCTTCGGGCGTGTAGTCGCTGATGGAAATCAGGCTACGGTTTTTCAGTGATATTGACATAGGCTTATCGTTTTAATTTGTTGTTTCGGCAAAAAAAAGACGGCCAACACTTTGGCCGCCAATATGGGAAATAAGAAAATTCAAGGTAGTGGAATCGGCTGATTCCCAGCAAACAATCTTTTCCGATGGCTTGTTCAAGTACCTCATCGGACTGCAAAGATAGGAAAGTTTTTGGTTTTTGGCAGGGGTTTGGTGAGAAAAAGACAAAAAAATCCCCGAAGGCTCCATGGCGCTCGGGGAATTCTTCTAGCCCATGCGGGCCGTAGTTCAGATTATTCGTAGTTGGCAAGGTTGAAGGCAATGCCGGCATAGGCGGCATGAGCGGTGCAAGTCATGTTGATTTCAAAATACTTGCAAGGTACCACGGTGAGTGAGCCGCCGTAGTTGAAGTCATTGCGATGCCAGGTCGAATGGTATTTGTGGAAGATGGAACTGCTTTCCGTATCGATTCCAATGTTGTTGCCCTCGGTGATACCCGTGGAAACACGGCTCCAACCAATGATGGGCGTGATGAGCACATAGTCTTTGTAAATAGGGATTTGGTAACCGGCATTGATGACAAAAGCATCGTGGTCGTCCCAGTTTTCCATGACGATGTGGCTGTCATACATGTGGTCGGGAGAGACGTAGACGAAGTCGACATACACGCCTGCAAGGGCGATGCTCATGCCTACTCCCAAGTCGGAGAGACTCATCTCAGGGATGTCGTTGATGGCATGGTAACCGACAAGGCCAGTGTGGAAACCGACGACAGCGCGATCCATGTTTTGTGAGAAATCAAACCATTGTGCTTTGGCGCTGAGGGTTGTCAGCGAGAACAGCATGACAAATAAGGCTACTTTTTTCATGATTGTAAAAATGTTGTTGGTTAATGTTTGGTCTATTGGGCCGCAAAAATACAAATAATTTGGCTGATGCAGGATAAAAGCGACTCGAGTCGCATTTTTTCCGTTTTTTCGCTCCACATTTGAGGCTTATTTACTACTTTTGCACCAATGTAAATTATTATGCCATGTTAGAAGAAGTACTAAGACAGTTATTCATAAAGTCATTCAAGAGTTTATATGGTCAGGAACCGCCTGTGCAGCAGGTGAATTTCCAAAAGACACGCCCCGAGTTTGAGGGCGACATGACCATCGTGGTGTTCCCCTTCGTGAAGCTGGCGGGACGTAATCCAGAACAGCTGGCCAACGAGATGGGTGCCGAGATGATCAAGGAGTCGGACATGATTGCCAAGTTCAACGTGGTAAAGGGTTTCCTTAATTTGTTGATTTCCGACAAGTTCTGGATGGATTTCTTCAAGGAGAACCACGAGAACCGCGAGTTTGGCCGCAAGCCTGTCTCTGGCAAGGCCGTGGTCATCGAGTATTCCTCGCCCAACACGAACAAACCTTTGCACTTGGGCCATATCCGCAACAACCTCCTCGGCTGGAGTGTTTCGGAGATCATGAAAGCCAACGGCAAGAACGTGGTGCGCGTCAACCTTGTGAACGACCGTGGCATCCACATCTGTAAGAGCATGTTGGCTTGGCAGAAGTGGGGCAATGGCTGCACGCCCGAGTCGACGGGCAAGAAGGGCGACCACCTCATTGGCGACTTCTATGTGCTGTTCGACAAGAAATATAAAGAGGAGTTGAAGACCCTGCTGCCGGAGAATTTCGCCACTTTGAGCGAAAAAGAACAGGAAGAAGCCAAAGCCAAGGCCGAGGCTGAATCCACGCTGATGCAGGAAGCCCGTGAGATGTTGCGCAAATGGGAAGCCAACGACCCTGAGGTGCGCCATCTCTGGGAGACGATGAACCAATGGGTCTACGACGGCTTCGATGTGACTTACAAACGTCTCGGCGTGGCCTTCGAGAAGATATACTACGAATCACAGACCTATCTCTTGGGCAAGGAACTCGTTCAGGAAGGCCTCGATAAAGGCGTTCTCTATCGCCGTGACGACAACTCCGTGTGGTGCGACCTCCGCGACGAGGGCCTGGACGAAAAGCTCCTGCTCCGCCGCGACGGCACCTCGGTGTATATGACCCAAGACCTCGGCACCGCCCAACTGCGTGTCAAGGAATATGACCCCGAGAAACTGATCTATGTTGTGGGCAATGAGCAAATCTACCACTTCGACGTGCTGAAGCGCGTGTTGGTGCGCCTCGGTCGCGAGTGGGGCAATGATATCGAACACCTATCCTACGGCATGGTGGAACTGCCCAACGGTAAGATGAAGTCGCGCGAAGGCACGGTGGTCGATGCCGACGACCTTATGGACGAGATGGTGGCCACGGCAAAAGCCGTTTCCGAAGAGCTTGGCAAGGCCAAGGACCTCTCGCCCGAGGATGCCGATAAGTTGTATCACACCATCGGCTTGGGCGCCTTGAAGTATTTCATCCTCAAGGTCGATCCGAAGAAGACCATGCTCTTCAACCCCGAGGAGTCCATCGACTTCAATGGCAACACGGGCCCGTTCGTGCAATACACCCACGCACGTATCTGCTCGGTGTTGCGCAAGGCCGAGGAGCAAGGCATCAGGCTCGAGAGCGAGGTTAAGGTCAATGACTTGCAGCCCAAGGAGAAAGAAATCATCGTGATGATGTACGGCTGGCCGATGGTGCTGAGCCAGGCGGCAGAGAACCGCAGCCCCGCGATGGTCGCCAATTTCATCTTCGATCTGGCCAAGGAATTCAATCAGTTCTACCAAGAATGCAGTATCCTGAAGGAACCCGACGCCGATCGTCGCATGTTCCGCTTGCAGGTCTGCGACATGGTCGCTGCCTTGCTGCGTAACGCGTCGGAATTGTTGGGCATCGGCATGCCGAATAGGATGTAATCATGAACGTCTTCTACATACCCAACGCCACCGAAGGCCTGACGACCCTCCCCGAGGACGAGTCGAAGCACTGCGTCAAGGTGCTGCGCATGACCGAGGGCGAGCGTTTCTGCGTCACCAACGGAGAAGGCAGCCTCTTCGATGCCGAGTTGGTGGAGGCCTTGCCGAAGCGGGCCAGTGTCAACCTGACGAACCAACGCAAAGGGTATGACCATTGGGGCTTCAACCTCGAAATCGCCATCGCCCCGACCAAACTCAACGAGCGCACGGAGTGGTTCCTCGAAAAAGCCACGGAAATCGGCATCGATAAGGTGAGGCTGTTCACCTCATACCATTCCGAACGTCGTGCCGCCAACGTGGAGCGTTTCCAAAAGGTGATGGTGGCGGCGATGAAGCAAAGCATCAAGTCGCGCTTACCGAAGGTGGAGGAGTTGGTGCCCTTCGACAAACTCGTGAAACAACCCTTTGAAGGGCAGAAGTTCATCGCTTGGATTGACGACGACGTAAAGGATTGCCTCTGTAATCTATATCATAAAGGAGAGAACGTCATGGTGCTTATCGGTCCCGAAGGCGACTTCAGTCCCGAAGAAGTGGCCTTGGCCAAGGAGAACGGCTTTGTGCCGTGCAGCCTTGGCGAAGCAAGACTACGTACGGAAACCGCAGCCATCGTGGCCTGCCACACCATACAACTTATCAACCAAATGAAATGAAAAAGCTGTTGATTGTCATATTGCTGTCGTTTTCTTTCGTTGCCTCGGCCCAGCAACTCAACATCGCCTTGCTGAAATACCGTGGGGGAGGGGACTGGTATGGCAATCCGACTTCGTTGCCTAACCTGGTGCGTTTCTGCAACCAAGAAATCGGCACCGACATCAACCCGAACGTGCCCACCGTGGAGCCGTCGAGTCCCGATTTGTTCAACTATCCTTACGTTTACATGACGGGTCACGGCAACGTGGTCTTCGATGCCGCCGAGGCGCAAAACCTACGCAACTATATGCTGGCAGGCGGTTTCCTGCACATTGACGACAACTACGGCATCCGACAGTACATCGAACCTCAGATGAAGAAGGTGTTTCCCGAGTTGGACTTTGTGGAACTGCCTTACACACATGAGATTTTCCAGAAGCCCTACGCCTTCCCGAACGGCTTGCCGAAGATCCACGAGCACGACAACAAGCCGCCCCAACTCTTTGCCTTGATTTACGAAGGCCGCGTGGTTTGCATCTTCACTTACGAATGCGACCTCGGTGACGGTTGGGAGGACCAACGTGTGCACCACGACTCGCAGGAGACGCGGGAGAAAGCGCTGAAGATGGGTGCAAACATCTTACGATATGTTTTTACTAAATAACTGACAAATAAAGAACTAACTATATGGAAGAAGAGAAGAGAAAATGCCTCTACTGCGGCGAACCTATCATCGGACGTGTCGACAAGAAGTTCTGCTGCGACTCATGCCGCAACAGCTACAACTACGAGAAGACCCACAAGCAGGTCAATGTGATTCGTAAGATCAACGGCATCCTGGCTCGCAACCATAATATCTTGGAGGAGATGAATCCCAATGGGAAGGGCTTCGCGACTCGGCAGCAGCTGACCGAGAAAGGCTTTGACTTCAAGTACTTTACAAGCACCTATACAACCAAGGCCGGCGCTGTCTACCATTTCGTCTACAACCAAGGCTATGTGCCGAAAGAAAACGAAAAAGACAATTTTCTGTTAGTGAAAAACACTGATTTATAATCCATCAAAAACATTAGTATCATGAAACAAAAGATTCTTTTTTCCCTGCTTGTTGTCCTGTTTTTCGGCGGACTACAAGCAAAGCCGGTTGATGTTCAAACGGCTAGAACTTTGGGCATCAAGTTCATGAATGCCAACACGGAAATCAAGTTGGCGCAGGCTGATTTGGCCCACACGGCTTACACCGAAAGCGGTCAGACCTGCTTCTATGTCTTTTCTGTTCAGCCTAAGGGCTTTGTCATTGTCGCAGCCGACGACAGGATGAAACCGATTCTGGGCTATTCCACGGAAAGCGTTTTTGGCTTGCCGGATGATGAAAACGGATTGCAGGTGCTTTTCGACGCATACTGCACAGATTTGACCCAAGCCATTGAAGGACAGAGGGACCAGTCGAGAGAGGTTGCCGAACAATGGCAATCGCTGGCTACAACGGGGCATCTGATGCGTTGCAGCGACCGTTCCGTAGGCCCATTGGTGACTAGTACCTGGCATCAGACACAACTTTACAATTACCAATGCCCCGCAGACCCCGAAGGTTACGACGGCCATGTAAAGGTCGGCTGCGTGGCCAACGCCATGAGCCAACTGATGCGCTATTGGGAGTGGCCCAAGACGGGTACGGGTTCACACAGCTACTATTGCTACGGCTATGGCAGTACCTCATATGGCACCTTGTCGGCCAACTTCGGTGAGGCTGACTACCATTATGAGTTGATGCCCGATTTCCTTGATTACACTAGCCGTCCCGACGAAATCGACGCGGTAGCTTTGTTGGAGTATCATACGGGCGTGAGCGTGGAGATGGACTATGGTCCTAACGCCTCGTCAGCCTATTCGGTCGATGTGCAGTATGCGTTGTTGGACTATTTCCGCTATTCTTCGGATATGGAGTATTTGGACAGGGATGACTATTCCGATTTGCAGTGGATTACGATGCTGAAAAATGAGTTCGACAATGGTCGTCCAGTGTATTATTCGGCTTATAGCCCTACCAAGGGTGGCACGCGTGGAGGCCATGCCTTCGTATGCGATGGCTATGACGAGAACGATTTCATGCACTTCAACTGGGGCTGGCAGGGCTTCGACAACGGCTTCTACAGCATCAACGCGATGAACCTGACCCATCATGGTTACAACTATAACCACCATGCGCTCGTCAATATCCACCCGAACGAGGAGTATGATGAACAGCCCATGTCCATCGAGAATTTGGAGATTGTGCCAGAGTTTTATGGACAGGCCGTTACGATGAGCTTTACTGCGCCTTCGGAAAGCATAGGCGGCGAACCGCTTTCGAGCATTGACTCCATTGTTTTGCTGGTGAATGGTGAGATGATACAATCCTTTGTGTCGCCGCAACCAGGGGAGAATCTGGAATTCGGCTATTTCTTTCCCGACAACCTTGCCCATTCGCGGATGAATTACTTTACAATATATCCCGTGACTGAAGAAGGTCGCGGTCATGCGGTGACGGATAGCGTTGCGACTTGGACTTCTTACGGCGTGGTGTGTTTCCCTGTCACTTTCTGTCTTCACGATGCAGCGGGCGACGGTTGGCTTTCACCAGCCTTGTCAGTTCTTGATGAGCGTGGCGTTGTCCAGTATCGCATTGGTCTTGAGGAAGGCAGCAACGATACGGTTTCAGTTGAGTTGCCACTCAGTTACTACAACGAATGGACGTTGTATTGGAATTATTGCAATGTCGGATACGAAGACGATGACGCAGAGTGCTCGTTTGAAGTCTATGACTTTCAAGGTAATTTGATCTATGCCCAGACGAGCAGACCCGAGGTGGGCGAGTTGTTCAGGTTTAGCGTGGAGTGGGATCCCGTCGTTGCACCCAACTATATCACGGCGGAGTATATCTATCGCGAGGACGGCACATACGGGGCACAGGTCTCGTGGAATTTGGATAAGAATGAGTGGTTTGCCGATTTTATCTTGTTGCGCTACTCTGAACCTTATTCCTATGGTTCGGAAGATCTGCGTATAAGAACGACAGGATACGCTTATTTTGACGAGGTTGAACCAGGCACTTATTATTACCGTGTGTTGGCTGAGTATAATGTAGGTGGCGGTGTGTCGCAGCAGTCAGCCTTTGCGCCCAACCTCTACGATTCCGAACTGGACTACGCCATGGTGGAAGTGACTTCGGTCGACGAGCAGTCGGCCCAGACGTATGCCTTCCCCAATCCCGTCAGCGAGGTGCTGCACTTGGCGAATGTGAGCAGGGTAGAGGCCTTCGATGTCTTGGGTGTGAGGGTCTACCAAGGCTATGCTTCTGATATCGACGTAAGTAATTGGAACAATGGAATTTACTTTCTTAGAATAACAACCTCAAATGGAAATATTGTAACGCAAAAAATAATCAAGAAATAAACTAATGCTATGAAAAAGACTATTATTACCTTAATTCTTGTCTTGCTGTGCTTCGGCCTGCAAGCAAAACCTGTCGATGTCGAGACGGCCAAGTCGTTGGGCATCAAGTTTATGACGACCAACACCGAAATCAAGGCGGATGTGGCACAACTCTCATACACTGCCTATACCGACCGAGGCGAGGCCTGTTTCTATGTGTTCTCGATGGAGCCTAAGGGCTTCGTCATCGTCAGTGCCGACGACCGTGCCATGCCCATCTTGGGCTATTCCACGGAGAGCCGTTTCAGCGCCGAGGAGATTGCCGACGGCTTGCAGTCGTTCTTCCGCAACTATCAGGCTGGCTTCAGCCAAATGATGGCAGCCGACGAGGAACGCACCGCTGAAGCCGTGCGCGACTGGGAACGCCTGGCCGCCACAGGTATGGTCAACGATGCGAAGATCACGCGCGAAGTGCCACAATTGCTGACAACCATCTGGAACCAGTCGGCATTATACAACGACCTTTGCCCCATCGACACCTTAGGTCCCAATGATCATGTCTATGCCGGTTGCGTGGCTACGGCTATGGCCCAGATCATGAATTATTGGCAATGGCCACAAACGGGAAGAGGGTCGAACGCCTACAACTGCTATCCTTATGGTGACCTGTGGGTCGACTTTGACAACGCCACATACCGTTTCGACCTGATGCCGGATTATCTGGATTGGACCTCAACACCCGAGGAAATCCATGCCGTAGCTTTGTTGCAATACCATGCAGGCGTTGGCGTTAACATGGGTTACAGCCCCGAAGGCAGTGGCGCCTCATCTTCCTCCGTGCCGTATGCCTTGGAGACCTATTTCAGATACGATGGTCTCTCGATGTACTTCGAGTATAAGGATTGGTATACCAACACTGAATGGGACAACAAGCTTCGCGATAACCTTGACCTAGGTATGCCGCTCTACTATAGTGCTTCGGGTTCCGATGGTGGTCACGCCTTCGTTTGCGACGGCTATGACGACAACGACATGTTCCATTTCAATTGGGGCTGGCAGGGTCTCGACAACGGCTATTATGCCATCAATGGTTTCTATCTGTCGCATTATTCCTTCCCCGACTGGCATGGCGCCGTGTTTGGAATTTATCCTGACGATAGCTATTGTGATAGACCGCTTCCCGTTGAGAATCTGCATATCGAGGAAGTTTCGGCTGGCTCCAACAGGATTACCTTCGTCGCACCTTCGATCACCGAGTGCGAATTTGATTTGGGACAGGTCGACTCTATCGTCATCATGCGCAACAACGTGGTGGTCCACACCGAGACGGGTGTCCCGGTAGGTGCCGAAGTTTCGTATACTGACAACGACGCCCTGGGCATCTGCCACTATGCGGTGTATCCTTGGGCATACGGCGCCGTCGGTGAGTGTAAGAGAGACACCATCCTGAACGGCCCGACTTGCGAGCTGACTTTCCATCTCCACGACTCGGTGGGCGACGGTTGGATTGCCAACTCCATCTCCATCGTCGACTCGCGTGGTATCGCCATCATGAGGTTGGGCTTGGCCGAAGGCAGCGATGCGACGATGGCTGTTGAAGTGCCGTCGGATGACGAGTTGAGGCTGCATTGGGCCTATGCAATCGGTGGCAAGGACGGAGAGAGCTATTTCGAAGTGTATGACTGGAATGGCGGTTTGATCTATGCCACCAATGGCAGACCTTTCGTGGGTGAGTTGTGCCGTTTCACCTCCGATTGTTTGGCGGCGGTGGACGAGATCGAGGAGATGGCCTTAAGCCTTTATCCCAATCCTGTCAGCAATCAGCTGACCATCGAAGGTGTCGAAGTTGCACAAGTCGAGGTGTTCAATGCGATGGGACAGACGGTTGGTCAGTACCACCAAAATGAAATCAGTTTCTCAGGTCTGGCCAGCGGTGTGTATTTCCTCCGTGTGACCTCGACCGAAGGCCAGGTCTTTTTCGAGAAGGTGATAAAGAAATAATACCGTCCTGCCATGAAAAGATGTTTGATGATACTCGTAGTGGGTTTGCTGGCTCTGGGAAGCCTGCAAGCCAGTCCTGTTGATGCTGAAAAGGCTAAGGCTTTGGGCCTCAAGTTTATGCTTGCCAATACGGAGCTTAAGTCAGCCTCGGCGACATTGACCTACACGGCCTATGCCGACAATGGACAGGCGGCGTTTTATGTCTTCGCCGTTCAGCCGAAGGGCTTCGTCATCGTGAGTGCCGACGATCGTGCCATGCCCATCTTGGGCTATTCTACGGAGAGCAATTTCACAGCCCAGCTTCCCGACGGTCTGATGACCTTCTTCGACAACTACAAGGCAGGCTTCAGCCGGATGTTCGCCAACAACGACGAGCGCACCGCTGAGGCCGTTGCCGATTGGACGAGTTTGGAGGAGACGGGTCGGCTGGCGACCAACAAACTCGACCGTAGCGTTGAACCATTGTTGGCCTCCATCTGGAACCAGACCGACTTATATAACAACATGGCTCCTGAAGATCCATCGTCGGTCTTTAGCGGACATTGCAAGTCGGGCTGCGTGGCCAACACCATGAGCCAAATTATGCGCTACTGGGAATGGCCACGTCACGGACAGGGCAGTCACGGTTATAATGCCAACAGCTATTATGGGAACTATGGCTGGCAAGAGGCCAATTTTGAGAATGCCACCTATCGTTTTGAGTTGATGCCCGATTTCCTTGATTTTGCCAGCCCGCAGTATGAAGTGGATGCCACGGCTTTGTTGGAGTACCATGCTGGCGTGAGTGTCGATATGGGTTATGGCCCCAGTGCCAGCGGTGCCTATTCCGAGGATGTTGGTCCAGCCATGCGAGAGTATTTCGGGTACAGCCCCGACTTGGAGCATCGTTATAAGTCCAATGGTGGGAATAACCAGTGGAAAAACTCCTTGCGTGCCAATCTTGACGCAGGCATGCCTCTGTATTATGCATCGCAAGGTGATGCCGGAGGACATGCTTATGTACTCGACGGCTACGACGACAACGACATGTTCCACCTCAATTGGGGTTGGGCAGGCTTTGACAATGGATGGTATGCCATCGACGGCTTCTATCTGACTTACTATTCCTTCCCTTATTATCATAACGCCATCTTCAACTTGCATCCTGATGATGAGTATTATGATGCGCCTCAAGAGGTGGTATTGGAAATTGATGCCTCCGATGCCATTAATCGTCATTTGGAGCTTTGGATTACGCCTTCTTATCTGACCCGTGGCGGCGATCCGATTGACAAACTTGATTCGGTAGTGATCATGCGTGACGGCGAAGTGGTAAGGCGCTTCAACGACATCGCCCAGGAACGCTTATGGTATCGTGATGAATTGGACAAGAACGGCACCTATTATTATACTGTATATGCAGTTAATGCGGCGGGTATGAGCAAGGTGGTGCGAGACACCATCACCGTTGGTGGCTCCTGCGATCTCCGTTTCGAACTTGCCGACAGCGGCAACAACGGTTGGGATATGTCGTTCATCGCTGTGTTGGATGAGGATGGCAAAGTGTCGCAGCGCGTTGGCCTTTGGGAAGGAGGATTGGCCTCTATTACCGTGCCAGTACCTAGCCGACAAACTGCAACTTTATTCTGGACCTACGACAATACCTGCTATTCTCATGGCAGCCTTTCAGAAGTGTCCTACGAGGTTTACGATTGGGACGACAACCTGATTGTGGCCTCCAACGACTATCCCGATGTGGGTGAAATCATTGACTATGAGATAGATTGTGGGATTGATTGTCACCCTGCTTTTATTGAGAGAGCGTATTATCACTTCTGGAGCGGAGATGATTATAGTGCGACTTTGGATTATTATTGGGTAGGGGAGGATTTCGTGTGCTACAATTTCTATCGTGACGGCGTTTTGATTCGTACGATAGATAACCCATATCAATACCAGTTTATTGATCCGAATCCTCCGACGGGCACGCTTAGTTATGGCGTGACGGTGAGCTACGAGCGCGATGGAGAGACCTGTGAGTCGGAGATGGTAACCATAGATGTTGATGTGACTGCAGTTCAGGAGTATTTGTTTGAGACGCATCTCTATCCCAACCCTGCTTCCGACCGATTCACGGTGGAAGGCAAGGTGAAGGAAATCAAGGCATTTGATGCGCTGGGACAATTGGTCTATCAAGGCGTGGACAATACTGTCGAAGTGGCTACATGGCCACAAGGTCTGTATTTCATCCGTATCGTGGATGAAAACGATGCCGTTGCAACGGTGAAATTCGTCAAGGAATAACGACTTCCTTGTAAGCTTCAAACATTTGCTGTCCAATGTTTTGGGCAGCAAATGTTTTTATGGCATAGTCGCGAATGGCTTGGCGGTCGTATTCCGAGGAATGATCGAGCATTTGAATCATGCCTTGCAGCAAAGCGTCCTCGTCACCTTGTGGGATGAGGATGCCTCTTTCAGGAGAGAGGATTTCGGCGATGCCGCCTACGGCGGTGCTTAACACGGGCACACCGCTGGCAAAGGCCTCAACGATGACGCAGGGCAGGTTCTCAAAGTTGGAGAACAGCACGAAGAAGTCGGCTTGTTGGTAGGCCTCGGCCACCTCGTCAGAGGTCTTCTTGCCATGGAAGATGATGCAGTCTTCCATACGGTGTTCCTTCACGAAAGCCTTGAACTCGGGAGCCTCGTAGTCATGAATGACGTGCAGTTCGAAGTCGTCGCGTTGCTGGCGCAAACCCTCAATGGTGCGCAGGATGCCGCTGAAGTTCTTGGCCTCGTCACGTAGGGTGGATATATGAAGAATGTGTTTCTTCCAGACGTGCATGTCATTCCCACAGAGGTTTGTGTGTTGGCGGGAATCTATGCACGGCTGGCGTAACTTAAACATGTCCGTGTTCACGAGATTGTAAATGACCTTGAAGCGGTTGTTCACGCCATGACCTTCCATGCAGCGTTGCAAATCAAGGCTGACAGGCATGATGAGCGTAGCATTGTTCGCGATTTTGACAATCTTCTTCTTCAACCCACCGACCAACACATCCTTGTTTTGCGGCTGGTAGATGGTCCAATGCTCTGTCATGACGTATTTGTAGCCATAGAGTTTCTTCCACAACAAGGCCACCTGACCAAGCGGATAGGCGACATGCAAATGGATGAGGTCGGGTTGGAAGAAGTGCTTTTTGATGTATTTGAGGCCATATTGGTACATCCGCAGCATCTTCAGTTTGCGTATGGCGTTGATTTTCGGCGGACGGATGTAGATCTGCACATGGGTGTGGCGTGCGCCCTCAATCTCCTTGACCTCGAACGATTTCGTCATGTCCTTGCCGTCGCATACGGAAAGGATGACGGAATGACAATCCTCAGGTAGCGCATCGATCATGCGGACGCAGAAGTTGCCCAGGGTGGGGTCGTCAGGCGTAGGGAACCAACTCAGCAGGTGCAGGATGTTCATATCGTTATTATTCGCAGGGGCAGACCCATGTGTCTGCCCTTTTAATTGTTTGTTTTATGCGTTTTGATCTCGATTTCGAAGTATTTCTGCGGCGTCTCGTAGGGGACAAGTTTGTGTGTTGGTAAGTCCTCAGGCAGGTAAACAGCGCAGAGGGTGTTAGAAACATGGTAGATATGCTTGCGCTTCTCGGCAGGTGCCCCGTCAAGGATGGCACCCATCACATCCCAACGGATGGTCTCGGGATCGAGACCGTAGTCGTGCCAAACGATGATGCTATTCTCGCCCTTCAGCAGTTTGAAGGCAGTTTCCGTGTCTTTCTTCACGCTTTCATAGTGGTGGTCGCCGTCGATGAAGACCATGTCGTACTTGCCAAAATGGGGTGCGAAGTCGAAGGTTTGGGAATCTCCATAGAGTTGTTCCACATTGGCCAGATCCTTGCTGAAGAAACTATGTAGGTCGGCATAAAGTTGGTTGCCGGTCAGTCTGACGATGTCTTCTTTCGGCAGGTTGAAGGTGACGCAGTGCTCTGCCACCTCAGCCAGGTTGGCCACACTCTCGCCGCGCCAGGTGCCGATTTCGAAGTAGTCCTTCACCGCATAGTGTTTCGCCAAAGCCCGCAGCAAAGCGATGTCGATGGGCATGGTGGCACCCGACAGGTAGGCGTATGGCTTAGCTGTCTCATGGAAGTCGGGGAACAACTCATTGATTTCCACTACGGGAAGTCCGTCGGCAAGGCCATGTTTCTGGATGACATCCTCCTTGTTGCTGCCTTCGTCTTGTAATACAAGATTTAATAGGTAAGGATGCCTGATGATGCGCCCGATGGCTTTGGTGAGTTTCTGTATTTTATTCATTGTCTTTGTCTTGTTTCAAAAATTGTTGCTTGAGTTCTGCAATGTAATTTTGCACCTCGCTCTTTCTCAGGATGAAATCGCGGCCTTTGAAGCGCGACTCCTTGAGGAAGAAGATGAACAGGAACACTGCGTTCATGGTGTACGACACTGCGCTGGTGATGGCTGCGCCTGTTACGTCGTAGCGTGGTATAAGCGTGAAGCCGAGGACACAGGTGGCAGCCAGGCCGAATAGTGCTGCAAAGGTGTTCATCTGATAACGCCCGATTCCTGAGTAATAGTGTCCGAGGATGAGGAAAATGCAATAGAACAACACGCCAGGCGCAAGGATGCGGATGATGCCCGTCATCCCGCCAAATTCAGGACCAAAGACGAAAGTGTAGACCTGCGGTGGCAGCAAGGCCAGCACGATGACGGCCAAGGCTGAGATGGCGAAACAAATCTTGCTCAAGTCGAGGGTGAGCTTTTGCGCGTAGGCACGGTCGTCGGCATTGGAGATGCGAGCATACTGCACCAAGGCGATGCTGCTGCTGATGATCCAGATGGCCTCGGCCAATGAGACGGCGTTGGAGAACACACCTACGCTGCCTTTGTCGATGAATCGGTCCAAAAGGTAGTAGCTCAAGCGTAGGTTGAAGAACTGAACGAAGTGGCCCGTCTGGTTGAGAAAGCCGTATTTGAAGAGGTCTTTCAACACGGGACCATATTCTTTGTCCTTGTCGTGGCGCAGGTTGGCGTATTCGTCACGCAGCATCCACACACCCAGTAGGAAAGTGCCACCATAGGCGGCATAGAGTCCGATGACGTAGCCATAGATGTCGGTGCGCTTCAGGATGATATAATACACCACCAAAGTTAGCACCAGCAGCACGGGCTGGAGCAAGGTGTTGTAGTTGGCCTTTTGGATTTCTTCCTTGCCGACCAAGAAACGGAAGTTGATGTTGCTGAGCGAGGAGATGAATGACAGGATGGCCACATGCAAGACCAGGTCGGCTTCCAAGTCGGGGTAGAACAGCCAAATGGCGAAGCCCATCACTATAGCGATGAGGGCGCCCCAAACCGTAGATGCCACTAGAATTTTCTTGAACGAATGGCGTGGTGCGAGGTAGATGATGCTGGCACCGCAGATGATGTCGGAGAAGATGAGGATGAACGAGATGGTGGCCACTAACAAGGCTTGCGTCCCCTTACCCGTATCGCCCAAAGTCTGTGAGATGATGATGGCGATGACAAAGTTGAGTGCCGCCGCCAGAATCTTCGTTCCAAAGGTATTTAGGATCTTCTTGAACACGATGTCCGCAATTTAGCAACTGCAAAAATATAAACTATCCGTTATATTTCCAAATCCTTCCGCTGCAGCTGTCACTCTCGGCACCAGTCACCGAAGACAGCACATTGGTCTTGCCTTCCATTCGCAAAAATCCGAGGAAAGCAAAAACCAAAGCCTCCTTGTAGTCGATGGTCATCTTGTCGGGGATGACGACTTCGTGCGAGGTTCGGGCTTGCAAGCGTTCCATCAAGAACTTGTTCCTTGCACCACCGCCGGTAACAAGGATTTTTCCCTTGGGCAGATGGCTCACACCCAAAGCGATTTGCAAGGCAATATGCTCCACAAAGGTCGCCAGCATGTCCTCAATGGACAAATCCTTCAACATGTCCTTTTGGTTGGCTTCAAAGAACTCCCTGCCTAGCGACTTGGGCGGCAACTGACCGTAAAACGGATGCCTGTTCAACCTTTTCAACAGATCCATGTCGACCTCACCACTGCGGGCAAGTTGGCCATCGCAGTCGTAGGGGAGACCTTTCAATTGTGCCAGATAATTCAAGGCTTGGTTGGCGATGCAGAGGTCGTAGGCGATACGCTGGCCACCCTCATCATACGAGACATTGGCAATGCCGCCGATGTTAAGGCAGATCTCATAGTCGCCAAAGAGTAGTTTGTCGCCGATAGGTACCAGCGGTGCCCCCTGACCGCCCTTGCTGACATCCTCAGTGCGGAAATCGTTGATGACGGTGAAGCCACAGGCCTTGGCCAACTCGTGTCCGTCACCGATTTGTAGGGTGTAGTGCTGCTCGGGCTTATGGAAGATGGTATGACCATGTGAGGCCACGAAGTCAGGTGTGGCATTCTGATTCTTGGCAAATGCCAATACTTGCTCGCCGAGGTATTTGCCATAATCCTTGTCCAACTGCACCAAATCCTCGGGTTGCTTGTGGAAAGCCTCTGAGAGTTGCTGGGTCCAGGATTCGGGATAGGGTAGGGTCTCGGCAGCAAGGATTTGGAAACCGTATTTGCCGTCATCTTCTTGGAAGCGAACCAATGCAATATCTAGCCCATCCAGCGAACTACCGGACATCATTCCTATGGCTGTCGCGGTTTTCATAACAGAGGTAACACCTTTCCCAGTTGTATGCTGTTAGAGCCTTTGACAAGTATGGTCTTTCCGCTGACGGGATGGCCTTCAAGATACATGCACAAGTCCTGGACGTTTTCAAAGGTTTTCCAGTCAACATTCTCGTTGTATGCGCCGAAGTTCTGTCCGACAAGCAAAGCTTCTTTAAAGCCCAATTCCTTCATCAAGCGGAGAATGGTACGGTGTTCCTCTTCTGAGGCTGTGCCCAACTCACGCATGTCGCCCAAAACCAGTAGAGGGTTCTCTCCACAGATGGTGTGGAAGTTGATCAAGGCGGCGCGCATGGAGGTTGGGTTGGCGTTGTAAGCATCCATGATGATGCGGTTCTTTTCAGTTTCGATGACCTGCGAGCGGCTATTGGTGGGCGTGTAGGCTTCCAAAGCCTCTACAAGCTTGTCGTCATCGACTCCGAAATATTGTCCCACGCCGATGGCGGCGGCCACGTTCTCGAAGTTGTAGCTGCCTACGAGATGGGTCTGGATGATGCGCTTTCTCCAGATGACACTTAGGTAGGGGTTGCAAGCGCCAGGTGCCACAGGGCAGAAGGCGGCACAATGTCTTCCGTAACTGATGCGTTCCTGCCCCTCGGACTGTTCCCACAACAATGGATTGCCTTGGTTGACGAATACAGCCCTGCCATGGCTCTTGATATGCCTATAGAGTTCCGTCTTGGTCTTGATAACCCCCTCAAAGCTGCCGAAGCCTTCGAGATGTGCCTTGCCGATATTGGTGATGAGGCCGAAGTCGGGGTCGGCAATCTTGCAGAGGAAGTCGATTTCGCCGGGGTGATTGGCACCCATCTCCACGACAGCAATCTCGGTATCGGGCTTGATGCTCAGCAGGGTGAGCGGCACGCCGATGTGGTTGTTGAGATTGCCCATCGTATGGATGATGTTGTATTTCTGGGCCAGTACCGCTGAAACGAGTTCCTTGGTGGTCGTCTTGCCGTTGGTGCCGGTGATGCTGAGCACCGTGGCCTTGCTCTGCTGGCGGTGGTAGGCAGCCAGGTCTTGCAGAGCCTTCAAAGAATCCTCCACGATGAGGATACGCTCATGTTTCGGCAGGTCCTTGCGGTCGGCCACGACGAGGCTGGCCACGCCTGCTTCAGCCACTTGCAGGGCGAAGTCGTTGGCGTCGAAGTTCTCGCCTTTGAGGGCGAAGAAGACGGCGTCCTGCTCGACCTTACGGCTGTCGGTGGTGACTTTATAGGCCTTATGGAAATGCTGGTATATCGTTTCGATGGGGTTCATGGCGTTGGGTTTTAATGAAAGAAGCCGCCTGACGGATCAAACGGCTTCAATGCTATCATGAAAAAGAATTTGTTACTTTTTATCTGGCGAAGGAACTGCCCACCTTGTTCATCGCGCAACGGAAGCCGATGGTCGAAGCGGACTGGTTCTGGTTGAGGTAACGGCGGGTGCCGGGACTCAGGTAGTAGGGACCGTCGGCCCAAGAACCGCCTTTGTACACTCTCGATTCGTCGCTGATGAGGGTGGTACCAGGTCTGTCGTTGGTGGCGAAGTCGTACATCTCTTGAGTGAAGATGCTCTGGTCGTCTTGCGGATCGCTCCAACGGTTACGGATGGCCGACATGTAGTCACCGTCGTCATAGTTGGAGTTGAAGCTCGTGCGGTAGTTCTGACGTCTGGCAGCTTCTTCCTGGGGGATAGGCTCGCGGCGAATACGACCGAGGGAGTCTTTCTGGAGCAGGAAGCCTTCGGCATCAACGGCCTGACGGGTGAACACGTTACCACGGAAGGGGCTGTAGTCGGCCACATCTTCGAAGGACAGCGGACGATAGACGTCTTGGCACCATTCGGAGACATTGCCAGCCATGTTGTACAGACCGTAGTCGTTGGGCCAGTAGGAGCCGACAGGGGCGGGCAGGGCGGCACCGTCGTTCAGGTTGCCAGCAACGCCCATGTAGTCACCAGGGCCTCTCTTGAAGTTGGCCATGAAGCTACCCATGTATCTTCTGTTGTCGGTGCGGAGACCGTCGCCGTTCCAAGGATACACCTTGCGCTCGGCAACGAGTTCGTTGGAGGTGTTGCCAACCAAGCCGACAGCGGCATATTCCCATTCAGCTTCCGTAGGCAGACGGTAGGAGGGCAACAGGATGCCGTCGTCCATGCGGACGTTGCGCAAACCGTCGCCGCCTCTCGAAAGGTCTCTTCTTCCGTTTCTCACCTTACCAGTGTATTGTCCAGCCAGGTATGCGTCAGTGTTGAAGTTCTCCTCATCTTGCTGCGAGGGGTCCCAGTCGAGGACACCGGCCTGGATGAGCATCAACTCATTGACACGGTCGGTACGCCAAGCGCAATAGTCTTGGGCCTGCACCCATGACACGCCGACCACCGGATAGTCGTTATATGAGGGATGGCGGAAATAAATCTCCACCATGGGCTCGTTGTACGACAAGCGGTCACGCCACACCAAAGTGTCGGGAGCGGCGTTGCGCACAACTTGAGGATAGTTTTGTCCAAAAACGCGGTTCAGCCAATAAATATACTCGCGGTAGTCCACGTTGCTGACCTCGGTGCGGTCCATCAGGAAGGAAGGCACGGTGACCTTGCGGGGCGTGTTGTCCCAAGAATAGGTCAGATTGTCGGTCGTGGCACCCATCACGAAGGTACCGCCTTCAATGGCGATCAGACCGGGGCCAATTTCCTGGTCGTTGATTTCGGTGACTTCAAAACCACCATTGTTGGCGTCGTTGTATGCCCAACCCGTGGTACGTGAAACCTTGTTGGAGCAGGAAACGGTGAAAAGACCTGCCAAAGCGATGATGGCTAATGTTTTGAATCCTTGTTTTCTATACATTGTCGATCAAATTTGTTATCTTTAAACTCGTTCGAAAGGCGTTTATTGTGCACCCCTCGATATTTTTTCAAAAAAATCACGCAAATTTATGGACTTTTTTTGAATTGACAGCATTTTCTCTTCGGTTTTTGGAAAAAAAACTTTTTTATGGACGAAAAGGATACACTATAATAAAAAATATGTATTTTCGTTTTCTTTATGATTATGCAACGCTTACCATGGTGTGGTTTTTGTAATATATTGATATTTAAGTAATTGATAAGAATTGTTGAATTATTATGCACAATAAGATACGCTTTTCGTTGCTGTTTTTCCTCATGTTTTGGGTGCTCATGTCACCGCTTTCGTTGGTGGGTCAGTTGAAAATGAGCCTGCCCACCCAGCTGAAGTGGACCGGTGTGGTCGAAGAGCGTTATGACGACGACACACTGCTTTTCATCGGGCTTGAGTCGGCAGAATACGAGAATGCCATCCCCGTGTTTTGCCAGTCGTTTCCCATTTATGACGATGCTGTGAATGTGGAGGTGGAGATCCTGAACGCAAAAACGTCTCCTCTTACTCCCGATGAGTTGGCTATAGCCGAAAAGTATTCTTATAATACTGATTTTGAGATTAATGCAATACCGCTCCGCTCACGCAATGAAGCCTTCCTTTCGGTACGTGTCAGGCCTCTAAGGCAGAAGGGCGGACAGATCGAGAAACTGCTTTCCGCAACGCTTTCGGTGACGCTCACGCCCAAACCGATGGCGATGAGGTCGGATCCGGTCTATGCGTCACGTTCGGCGATGGCGAGTGGTAATTGGTATAAGATCGGTCTTCCAGAAACGGGTATCTACAAACTGACCGCCTCCGACCTGACGGAACTGGGCATCGACTTGGCCTCTGTCGATCCACGCCAGATTCGTATCTACCACAACGGAGGTGGCGTGTTGCCTGAGTTGAACGCAGTGGCGCGTCATGACGACTTGGTGGAGATCCCCATCTTTGTCTCTGGCGAGGCCGATGGACGGTTCGACAGCGGCGACTACATCCTTTTCTATGGTCGCGGTCCCGTTTGTTGGTCGATCGATGAGGCGAAAGAAGCCTATATCCACGGACAGAACCCCTATGATGATTATTCCTACGCCTTCGTCGTCACGGGATTGGGCGCTGGCAAACGTATCGGTGAGGCCGAAGCGCCTGCTTCCGCAACTGAAGCGGTTGTTACGCAATTCCTTGACTATCAGGTTTATGAGAATGATGACTATAACTTGAACCGTACGGGCCGGACTTATTTCGGCGACCGAATGGATCCCAACACGACGAAGACCCTCAACTTTACTTTCCCCAACATGGTCACGACGAAAGCGTGTTGGGTGAAGACGGCCTTGGCGGGACGGAACTTCAGACCCGCCAACTACGAGGTGTACGTCGACAACGTGAGGAAAGCTACGTATCATATCGAGGCAACCACATCGTCAACGACCGATCCGTATGCCATTGAAGTGGGCGGATGGGTGTCGGCTGTGCCTTCTTCAGCAACGTTGAAGGTGGATCTGAAGTACAATTCCTTGGGCTCTACTTCCACCGCCGTCGGCTATGTGGATTATGTGCTCGTCAACGCATGGCGCAGCCTGGTGATGACGGGCGGGCAGATGGCTTTCCGCAATCCCGATGCCACCATTAATAATAAGGTATGCGAATACCGCCTCTCGGGCGCCTCACAACAGGTGCAGGTGTGGAATGTCAGCAATCCTGTCGCTCCTTCCAAGATGAGGGGTCAACTCAATGGCACGGTGTTCAGCTTCAAGGCTGTAGGCAGTCCTGATAACGAATTCGTTGCCTTTAATGGGAGCGCCTATTGCTCGGCCAAGGCGTTCGGCAAAGTTGAAAACCAGAACCTTCACGGCGTGAGGAATGTCGATTTCGTCATTTTGACTTATCCCGACTTCATGCCGCAGGCCGAGCGACTCATGGCCCTCCACAACCGCATCGATCCCGACTTGAATATCTTTATCACGACACCCGAGCTGATATACAACGAGTTCAGCTGCGGCGCCAAAGATGTCACCGCCATCCGCGACTTCTGCCGTATGTTGTATCTCGACAGCAGTCCGGGACGAAAGCTCAACTACCTGTTGCTGCTGGGTGATTGCTCCTACGACTATAAGAACCGCGACGGGGTCGTCGACTTCGTGCCTTCTTACGAAACTGTGCTTTCACTCTATATGAAAGACACTTTCGTCACGGATGATTATTTCGGTTTCATGGATGAAAACGAAGGCCATATTGGGACTTCTTTGGCTGACATCGGCATCGGCCGTTTCCCGGTCTCCACACTTGAGCAGGCCACCCAGATGGTCGACAAGATAGAACGCTATGTGGTGAAAGATGCCACTACCATGCAGCCTTGGCGCAATATCGTCACCTTCTTCACCGACGACGAGGGAGGGTTTTTGAACAATGCTGAAACCTTGGAAGCCATGTTCAATAATGTAGGTGGTGAAGGCGTGGTGACCGACAAGATCTATCTGGATGCCTATCCCCAAGTCAGTGCGCCGGGCGGTGAGATTGCCCCCGACGTGAACGCCGCCATCAACAGTCGCATGGAGAAGGGCACGCTGGTGCTTCATTATATCGGCCATGGCGGTGAGGTGCAGCTCTCTGGTGAGAAGATCATGCAGAGGAAGGATGTCGACTCGTGGCGCAACGCACCGATGTACCCGCTGATGATCACGGGCACCTGCGAGTTCAGCCGATACGATGACCATCAACGCACTTCCTTGGGCGAGTACGCCTTCCTTAACCAATACGGCGGTATGATTGCCATGTTCACCACCTCGCGTGTGACATACGGCGGCGACAATCTGGAGTTTGCCAAGGGCCTCTATAGGAACTTGTTCCGTATCGTCGGAGGCGAGCATTACCGTTTGGGCGATGTCTACCGTCTGGGGAAGACCCGTGGAAGTTACGCCGAGAAACGTTATGTCTTTTTCGGTGATCCGGCCTTGCGTTTGGCTTACCCGAAATGGTCGGTCGAGACGTTGAGCATCAACGGAAGTGCTCCTGATTATGACATCGACTCAATTCAAATCAACGACACTACTTGGCAAACACTCGCCCCCGTCTATCATGATACTATCTTCGCTTTGCAACCTGTCGAGATTGAGGGCGTCGTCAGAGATTTGGACGGCAATGTGGCTTCGGGCTTCAATGGGGTGGTGCATGTGACGGTCTACGACAAGGCGGCAGAACTGTCCACCATCGGCTCGGCAGACGCCCATGGCCAAGTGTATCATTTCAACCTGCGCAATAGTGTGGTTTTCAATGGAAAGACTGAAGCGGTCAATGGCTATTTCAAGATCGACTTCATCGTGCCGCGCGACATTGCCTATCGTTTCGGCCAGGGTCTGATCAATTACTATGCGACCGATTACGAAAATGAAGCCAACGGTAGCTGCGACTCCTTCATCATCGGAGGGTTCTACGACGACCCATTTGAAGACAACGACCCGCCCGAGATCCGTCTGTTTATCGACGACACTTTGTTCGTAGACGGCGGCCTGACGGGAGAGAACCCCATCCTGCTGGCTTTCGTGGAGGACGAGAGTGGCATTAACACGACGGGCGCAGGTATCGGACACGACATCATGGCCACGCTCACGGGCCCGTCGCGCAACAGCTATTGCCTCAACGACTATTTCACCGCCGAAATCGACCAGCCGGGCAAAGGCACCATCACCTACAAGATGCAAGACCTCCCCGACGGCGACTACACCTTGACCTTGAAGGTCTGGGATATCTATAATAACTCTGGCATGGCCACCGTCACCTTCACCGTGAAGAACAGCGGCGGCATGCACATCGAGAACGCATTCAACACCCCCAATCCAGTGATGGATGAGACATGCTTCGTCTTCGACCACAACCAGGTGGGCAACAATATGAAAGTGGACATCTATATCTTTGATGTCATGGGTCGCTGGGTGAACACGCTCTCTGAACAGGTGGCTGGCACCTCCACGCGCATCGCGCCCATCCGTTGGAATGGTTGCAGCGCCAACGGCAGTCCCTTGCGCAATGGCATCTACGTCTATCGCATCGTGGCCACCAACGACCAAGGCGAGACGGCCACTTTGGTCTCTAAGTTAGTCTTAAGTAAATGAGAATCATTATGAAAAAAAAGAATATCATCGTTTCGGTTGGCATCCTGCTCTTGCTGTCTTGCGCCCAGTTAGGCAGGGCACAGCAGCATACCTACCAGTCCGTGTTGAGTGAGCATACCTGGTATCGGCTGTCAGTGACCCAGGAAGGCATCCATCAATTGGATTATGCCACCCTCGAAGCCATGGGTATTGACATGCAAAGCTTGAATCCTAGCCAGATTAGGCTTTTCGGCAATCCTGCGGGGTATCTGCCTGAGCGTAACTCGGATGTGCGCTGCGACGACTTGACGGAGATGTCCATTTGCGTGACAGGTGCCGACGACGGTAGTTTCGATGCCGGCGACAAAGTGCTGTTCTACGGCCAGGAACCTACGCGTTGGATCTTGGTGGACCGAAATAACGACACCTACCAACGCGACCGCAACTACTATTCCGACACCACCTATTATTATTTGTGTGTCGACAGCGGCATCGAAGGCTTGAGGGTGGGAGAGAAGGCCACGCTTCCCGTCGAGGAGGCCACCACGGTCATCTCCGAGTTTCCCGATTTCTTCTGGCACGAGGAAGAGTTGTTCTCACCTTACAACATTGGCCAAAACTGGTATGGCGAACAGCTTTCTGCCGAAGAGGCCTCGCTATCGATACCGTTCGTCTTTCCCAATCTGGTGAAAGAAAAGTCTTTGGTGGTGAATGCACGGGTATATGGAAAGATCAAGGATGGTTATACCTGTTATGACGTATGGGTGAGCGACAACCATGTGATGGACAACGAACCTGTGAAGTTTATCGGCGACCATTATTTTGGCCGCGCTTCTTCTTTTAAGAAGCAGATCCTCTTGGACTCCGACACTTCAAGCTTCGATTTGAGCATGCGCGTCGATCCTCTGGCCACCTTGTATTTGGATTATGTGGAGATCTACGGTTGGCGGCAATTGAAACGCACGAACGACAACTTCCTCTTCCGCCTGATGCCGAGTCAGTTTGGCAACGAGAAAAGCGCAGTATGGGTGCAGAACACCAATGTCAACTATCAGCTTTGGGAGGTGACGTCGCCAATCCGCCCCGTGATCCAAAACGGCATCGTGAGTGGCGGCAACATGGTGTTTGCCACCGACGAGAGGACCGAGAAGCGCTACGTCATGTTCAAGCCCTCTGCGGCCTATCAGATAGCGGCTTGGGCGATGCTGCCCAACCAAAACGTCCATGCCATCGACAGGGCCGACAACTTGATTCTCACCACGCCGTTATTCCTGGAACAAGCCCAGGCATTGGCCGATTATCATGCCGAATATGACGGCCTGACCAGCATAGTCGTCGACGTGAATGAGATATACAATGAGTTTTCGACAGGCCGTCCCGAGCCTACCGCCATCCGTGACTTCGTCCGCATGGTGTATCAACGCAGCGGGGGACAACTGAGATACTTGACCCTGTTCGGCAGGGCCTCCTTCGATTTCCGCAATCTTTATGGCGCCGGCCGCGACTTCGTGCCGACCTACGAGACGAAAGAAGATCCTAACCACGAATTGAGTTTCGCTACCGACGACTTCTACGCCCTGATGGATGATAACGAAGGCGTGAACAGCTTCGGACATGTCGACATCGGCGTGGGAAGAATCCCTGTCTCAACGGTCGAAGAGGCTGAGGCGGTGTTGCGCAAGATCCGTCACTACAACGACCTGACAGCTACGCAAGGCATGTGGAAGAGCGATGTGCTGCTCTTCGCCGACGACGAAAAATCGGTGTATGTCAACAATAACGAGATCTATCAGAACATGATGGATACTATTTGCCCTCAGCTGAATGTGAGGAAGGTGTATTGTGGCGCCTATCCTAGGGTCAACACCTCGAGTGGGGTGACGATTCCGGGCGCTAATGCCGACCTGATGCAAAACCTCGACAAGGGTGTGTTGGCCGTCATCTATACGGGCCATGGCGGTGTGAGGGGACTGACGAGCGACAATGTGTTCACCAATGCCGACATCGCTGCCTTGCAGAACTACGACAGGATGCCTTTCGTCTATGCCGCCACCTGCGAGTTTGCCAAATACGACAATCCTTTGCTGGTCTCGGCAGGCGAGGAACTTCTGCTGAACCCCCGAGGCGGCTGCGTGGCCTTGTTAACGGCTTGCCGCCCTACCTTTGCACCCCATAACCACCGTCAGACGATAGCTTTGATGGGTGTGCTCATGCGGCGCGACGAAGAAGGGAGGCCATGGCGCTATGGTGACATTGTCCGTGAGGCGAAGAGCAACGCGATCAACTTCGACAGCAACCAAACGAACCTCAACATCCGTTACCTGTTTTTGGGTGATCCCTTGCTGCGTTTCGCCATGCCGCAAGACGAAATCGTGGTGCGTAAGATCAACGGTGAGCAGGTAGGTTCCAGCGACAACCTCACGCTTCATGCCATGAGCATGGTGACGGTGGAAGGCGAGGTCTTGAGACCTAACGGGACCCTCGACAGCGGCTTCAACGGCATGCTGTGGGTCAGGTTCTTCGACAAGAAGTCGAAAATGAAGGTGGCCTTCGATGACAACAGCTCACGGAATGTGTATTACCACAAGGATGTGCTCTATCAAGGAGAGGTCAGCGTGACGGCCGGCCGTTTCAGCCTCACATTCCAGGTGCCGTTGGACATCCTGCCAGGAAGTGGCGAGCCTCGTTTCAGTTTCTATGCCTACGACTCCATCCGTAATGTCGATGCCATGGGCAGGTTCAACAACCTGTCATTGGGTGGCGTCGATCCCGCCATGATGCCCGACGACCAAGGCCCGACGATCTCGTTCTATTGGAACACGCCTGATTTCGAAAGCGGGCAATCAGTGGAACGCCAAGGTGTGCTCTATGCCGACCTCTACGATGCCCAAGGTATCTATCACTACGACTACAGCCTGGGTCGCGACATCGTGATGAGCAGCAACCATGCGGCCTACAACCGTCTCGTCCTGAACGACAGCTATCAACCCGCGTTGAATGACTTCCGTCGCGGTCGCGTCGTCCTGCCGCTTGCCGATCTCGAGCCTGGCACTTACGAGTTCACCCTCAAGGTGTGGGACACGCAGGACAACTCCTCTGAGGCCAACCTGTGGTTTGTCGTGGATGACGATATCTTCCTTTCGCAGGTGCGCAATTATCCCAATCCTTTTGCCGAAGAGACCCATATCACCTTGGCTCACACCGGTGAGGACGGCGACTTCGACGTCAACATTGAGATTTTCGACATCATGGGCAGACCTGTGCGTCAGCTCTATCAGAAGGTGAGCGCCACTGACGGTGTCGTGGAGCCTATCCTGTGGAATGGCTGTGATGCTTTCGGAAACCCCTTGCGCTCAGGTGTTTACCTGTATCGCCTTACCTTGACTGACGCCAACGGATACTTCCGCACCGTGAGCCAACGCATGGTCATCGAGCGATGACACGAAAAATAATTTTATGCCTATACAATAAGCCATTTGAATAATCGTTATTTTTGCACGTTAATTTAATCAAGGAAAAAATGAAAGTTAGAAGTATTCTTTTGATCGTATTGGTCGCTGTGGGAATGAGATCCTTTGGTCAGTCCTATCAGGAGCTTGCGGGCCAAACGGTGAACCCCAATGTTATCACAACGGCAGTGCCCTTTGTCTCCATCGCCCCCGATGCCCGTGGCGGTGCTATGGGCGACTGCGGCGTGGCCTCTGATCCTGATGTCTATTCCATGCATTACAACCCTGCCAAGTATGTCTATCTTGAGGACAAGTTCTCGGTAGGTCTCGGATACAGCCCCTGGTTGAATAATTTGGTTCCCGACATGCACCTGGCCTATCTGGCAGGAGCCTACAAGATCAACGAACGCTCGGCAGTGGCTGCAACTTTGCGCTATTTCAGCTGCGGCGAGATCAATTTCCGCGACCCTAACAACTACGACCTGGGTACCTACACCCCGAACGAGTGGGCCATCGACGCTACCTATTCACGTATGCTCGGCGACTACCTCTCGGGCGCTGTGGCTGGCCGTTTCATTTATTCCGACTTGACCCAGAACCAGACCGACAATGGCCGCCCGGGTATCTCCGTGGCTGCTGATGTGGGTGTGTACTATAAGAGACCCGTAGAGTGGTTCAGCAACATGGATGCCGACATCGCTTGGGGCGCCTCCATCAACAACATCGGTAGTAAGATCAGCTACAACGGCATCTCCGACCGTCGTGACTTCATCCCGACCAACCTGCGCGTTGGTGCCAACCTGAAGCTCGAGCTTGACGAGTACAACTCGTTGGCTTTCATGGTTGACTTCACCAAGTTGATGGTGCCCACGCCTCCGATCATCGAAAGAAACGACCAGGGACAGCCTATCGTCAATGATGATGGTAGCTATAAGATCCAGTATGGCATGGACAACAATGTCTCTGTCGTGCAAGGCATGATCCAGTCCTTCTATGACGCTCCGGGCTATGGCTACAACGCCGACAACGAGCTGGTGCACATTGGCACCTTCTATGAAGAGCTGTGCGAGACCAACTACGGCTTGGGCGTGGAGTATTGGTACAACAACGTCTTCGCCGTGCGTGGCGGTTTCTTCCACGAGACTGCTCTGAAGGGCAACCGTAAGTATGTCACCCTCGGCGCCGCATTGAAGTACAATGTGTTTGGCTTGGACATCTCCTATCTGATTCCTGTCAACACCGTGGCTGGCAGCAATCCTCTGGAGCGCACCCTGCGTTTCAACCTCACCTACAATATGGGCAAGAAATAAGTTTCTGTCAATAATAAAAAGAGAGGCGGCTGAAATATTTCAACCGCCTCTCTTTTTTATTGGTGTTTCTTAGAATATCAACGCCAGCAACACATACAGCCAGTGGGCTGCTATGCCTGCGCAGAGGCCGCCGATGGTGTGGGCGCCGATGGCCTTGCCGATGAGTTTGCGGTAGCCCAGGCTGTCGAGCATGGCGGCATGGGTGCTGAGGAAACCGCTCCAGCACATGCCGATGGCCGTGAACACGGCGATGGCGTTGTTGTCGATGATGCCTTCGGTGATGAAACGCGGCACCAAGCCGATGGCAGCACCGACGGCGCCGAGGGCGGTCATGGGGAAGGAGATCAAGGCGCCGTCCTTGAAGCCGAAGAGCCAGTCGAAGATGAAGTTGATCTTGTTGGCCGCCCAGCTGATGACAGGCACGCCTTCGTAGGCCACACCGAGGTATTCGCCATTGTCGCCTGCTGCACCAAAGGTGAGCATCATCACGATGGTGGAGATGCAAAGCACGCCAGGGATGATGGCGAAACCGATGCTCACGCCGTCCTTGCCGCCGTCGAGCAATGAATTGAGGAAACGCATGAACACGCCGCCTTCGCTCTTGAAGGTGATTTGCTGCTCGTCGCCACCAAACTCATCGTCGATGGGCGCATCCAGCTCGGGATAGGCCTTCAGGGTGGAGCGTTGCATCAGCCTCGTGGAGACGATACTGCCGATGACGGCACCTGCCACGCCGATCAATGCGCCCTTGCCGAAGCCCAAACCTGTCATGAAGGCCACCACGACCAAGCCCATACCGAAGGCGGTGCCGAAGTTGGTCAGCGAGACGAGTTGGTACTTCTTGAAGTAACGGTTGAAGTTCTTGTCGTGTGCCAAGGTGATGATGGCAGGGTTGTCGCTGAGAAAGGTCATGATGGCACCCAAAGCGGCCACACCTGGCAGGTTGTAGAGCGGCTTCATCAGGGGACGGAGCAGGTTCTCCAACAGACGCACTACGCCGAATTCAACAAGCAGTTTGCTTATGGCACCCATGAGCACACAGATGGCCATGATGTAGAACACGGTCTCCAGCAGCAGGTGATATGCCGTCTGCATGAAGGTGTTCAGCATCTTGGGTAGGGTCATCTTGTAGGCCAAAAGCCCGAAGAAGGCGAAGAAGATGATGAGGAAGATAATAGCCTCGAAGCTACGCTTGGTGGTGAACCGCAGAGGCCTCTTGATTTTGTCTTCGATCTTCTTGAAGATTTTCTCCACCCTCTCGTGATAGTTGAGGGTGCTTCGTTTGATGGTGTTGTATTTCGTCTTTGCCATGGCGGGTTATTTTTGGAGGTTGAGCAGGTCGACCTTCCAGGTGAGGCCAAGGTTGGCTTGGAACTTGCTGACGCCGTCCACGCTGGTGTGAGAGCCGCAGAGGTGGAGGCGTATGTTACGGTCGCCCAAGGGATAATACTCGAAGCCAAGGCTCTCGAAGTCTACTTTCTTGCCAGGGGTCACGTATTGGTCGTAGGCCTCGGTGTTGGGCAGCTGGGCACGGTTGAAGTCGAAGCCGGCCTTGGCGAACACGATCCATTTCTTCCCGATGTCAACGCCGATGCCATAAATGGCAGTGATGTCTTGTCCGAAGAACTGCTCCTGCTCGAAAGAGGCGCGGTTGATGACGTCGAGGTACATCTCCACACCCTTGAATTGCAACTTGTTACCCAAGGCGATGTAGTTGATGTACTTGCCAGGTTGGTATTCAATGATATTGGCTGAGTAGGTCGTCTTGAACACACCGAAATTGCCGTACCACATGAGGTTGTAGGCATACATGCTCTGCATGGCCTGGTTGATGAAAGGCGAGTTGCAAACTTGGAAAAGCACCTGGTTTTTGCGGGCGTTGTCGATGAAGTTGAGCGAAGCGCCCACTTCGTAGCAGCATACGGTGTTCCAAAACTCGGTGCCGTAGTAGATGTCGATGGGGTTGGTGTCGTATTCCCAGCCGCCGATGGCCACCACCTGCTTACCGGCCGACAGGAAGAAGTTGTCGGTGAAGTTCCAGTTGAGGTAGGCCCAGTCGGTGCCTTGGAAGAAGGTGTTGGCGAAGCCTATGTTGGGCGCGTTGATACGTTGGCGGAGGTGATACGAGAACTTGCTGCCGAGGGTGCCGTCCAAGGCCACCACCAGATACTTTCCCGCAAAGCCGTGGTCGGCGGTGGGGGCAACGCTGTCGTGCCCCGGATGGTAGTCGACTGTGAAGTCGGCGCGGGTGTTCAAGTGGAGGTTGTCCAAGGTGACAATAGACCTCCCGTCTTGCGAAAAAGCTTGCAAGAAGGTGAAAAGGGATAAAAAGGTGAGGAGTAACGCTTTTCTCATAGGCTGTAATTTTGCGGCAAAGGTAAGAATAAAAAAAACGGGGCGGAGAATTCCGCCCCGTTTTTTTTCAGTAGTGTGGACCTTAGCAGACTTCGATGGTTTGCATGGCCTGTTTCTTCTCTTCCATGGTCACCTTCGGGATGACGATATCGAGGATGCCGTTCTCAACCTTGGCGCTGATTTGGTCCTTGTGGATGTCTTCGGGCAGCATCACCGTCTGGCGGAAGTGCTCGACCGAGAACTCGTGGCGCAGGTAGCGCATCTCTTCCTTGTTCTCTTTCTTCGTTTCCTTGACCATCTCAACGACGAGGTTGCCTTCGGCGTCGATGCTCAGTTTCACGTCTTCCTTGGTGAGACCAGGGATGCAGAGTTCGAGCTTGTAGTTGTCTTTCGTCTCCATGATGTTCATGCGAGGCGTTGAGTAAGTCGTGTCGTTCCAGTTCATCAGTTCGTTGAACAGTGTAGGCATGAAGTCTTGGTTTCTTCTGGTTACTAACATGGTTTTGATCTCCTATTTTTAATTGTTGATTTATTGTTGTTCATTAGTTGAGGTCCCTGAGCTTGTCGAAGGGCCGTCCGTTCTTTCGTTCGGACGTCCCGATATAGTCAAATTCTTTGCCAAGGCCAAAATGGGGTTAAAAACTGTGATTTTACTGACAAAATTTCCGATTCGTAGCGATTTTAGATGAAAATATATGACAAAATTTCCGAAATACTTGGTTTTTAGTACCTTTTCTGATGAAAAGGCCAATTATATTGTTCGCATTTAATGATATTGTTTATCTTTGCCAATGATTTGGTTCGCCAAGTCGATAAATTTGATGAAGCGTTATGCTCGTTAAGATTGGAAATGTAGGAGTTTTCAAGAAAGCAACGGACAGGCATAGCGGCTTTCGCGCATTATGCGTGGGCTGCTGTTCCACAAGTTGCTTTAGGTATCCTACAACCTCCAGTCTTCGTGGCATACAGTTCCACGCTTCTTTTATGTTTAGTAGTTTGAATCATTGTATGAATAGTGATTAAAATAATTGTAGATGAGCAAATTTAGTTTACATAATATGATCGGCATATTGAGATTCCCTTACGGGAATGGAGTTCGTTCGTTTTTTCTACTTGCGGCGGCTTGTGGCACTAACGAACGGCCAACTTGTTCATGCCGCCGCTTAATAAACGTATGTCTTAACTCCATTCCCCGTAGGGGAATCTCTCGTGAATTCCATTAAAAAATGTATTTTAGTTTTGAATAGTTACTTCTTAAAAACAACTTATTATGAAAACAAAAAGAATTCTTTTCGCTGTAATGCTTCTCTTGGGCGCCTCCTTGTCGTCTCAAGCGCAAACCATGCAGGCCAGTCCCATCACAACGGCAGTGCCTTTCCTGACGAATGCCCCTGATGCTCGTGGAGCCGCGCTGGGTTTTAGTGGTGTGGCCACCAGCCCTGATGCTTTCAGTATGTTCTACAATCCGGCCAAGTATGCCTTTATGTCGAATGACCATACTATGATAGCTTCTGGATTCAATGCGTTCTCTACTTTGGTCTCGGATCAATACTTGTTGTACGATGCTTTTGCACAGAGATTTGGCAAGTCGGTCATTGCTGCTACGGCACGATATTATAGTTGTGGCGATATTAATGTGTATGACGTATATAACCAACATCTTGGGTCCTATCGGCCGCAGGAATTTGCCGTAGATGTTGCCTATTCCTATCGTTTTAGCGATTATTTGTCGGCAGGTGTCGCTGGGCGTTTTATCCATTCCAACTTGATCTCTGGTTATGGGAATATGGTGGGCGTGGTGTATAATGCAAAGTCCTATTCGCTTGCGGGTGATGTCTCTGTTTATTACAAACGCCCGTTGGGCAATTTGGTCGACATGTCCTTGGGTGCCGCCATTACTAATATCGGCACGAAAATGTCATATAGTTATGCCGAAGGTCGTAAGGATTTCATCCCAACAACGCTTCGTCTTGGCTCGGGCTTCAAGTTCAACTTCCATCCCAAGAACACCCTTGCCGTGAATTTGGAGTTCTCCAAATTAATGGTGCCTACTCCTCCAATCATTGCAAGAGATGATACTGGAAATCCCATGTACAATGAGGATGGTTCTTATCAGATTCTGTATGGAATGGACAACAATGTTTCGGTATTCCGCGGTATGTTCCAATCCTTTTACGATGCACCTGGATACTCATACTACTCCCTTGGGTATCATTCTGGAGAATATAATCACATCGGTTCGTTTTACGAGGAACTGTGTGAAGTGAATACGGGAATCGGTATCGAATACAATCTGGCCGATCATTTCTTCGTCAGGACGGGCTATTACCATGCGCCAGCCTTGAAAGGTGGCATGAACTGCCTGACCGAAGGCCTGGGTATGAAGTTTGGAATATTTGGCATGGACCTTTCTTATTCTTTATTCATGTACAAGCCCTGGACAGATGTGTTGAATAGTCAATTTGTAAGCGGTCGCCTTCGTTGGGACATGTATTTCGCGTTCTAGGCAGTTGATTGTTTTTCCGTGTCGTTTCGGCTCGTTTTCTGGCTTAATTATGTACTTTTGCAGCCCGATAACGAGCCGAAATCATGGAAGAAAAACTCTTCAATAAGAATTACCTCTGCCTTTGCGCAGCCAACTTCTTGTTTTTCTTTTCGTTCTATCTGCTGCTGCCTGTGCTGCCTTTCTTCATCATGGAGAAATACCAGGCAGGCAACGCCGTCATTGGTACGGTGATTTCATGCTACACGTTGGCCACCCTTGTGGTGCGCCCTTTCTCGGGTTACATGATGGATACTTTCAAGCGCAAGCCATTGTATCTGTTGGCTTTATCCATTTTTACCGCAGTGTTTGTGGGTTATCTCTTTGCTGCCACCATCACTATATTAATAATGGTGCGTTTCATCCACGGTCTGGCCTTTGGCTTGACTTCTGTGGGTGGAAATACTTTGGTCATTGATGTGGTGCCATCGGAGCATAGGGGAGAGGGCATCGGTTATTACGGTGTGGCCAATAATATCGCCATGGCGGTCGGCCCGATGACGGGCTTGTTCGTCTATGAGCATTTCAGCTTCAATGCTATCTTCATGGGTTGCATGGCTTGCAGCCTGTTGGCGGCCTTGTTCGCTTCAAGGATTAAGACACGGGTGCGTCCTCCCGTCAAACGTCCACCCATCTCATTGGACCGTTTTATCTTGATCAAGGGCCTGCTGGCGGGTGTTTCGTTCACTTTGTTGGCCTTCGCCTATGGACAGATCTCCAACTACATCGCCCTCTATGCCGAAGAGATGGGCCTGACCATCAGCAGCGGCCTGTTCTTCACCGTCTATGCCGTCGGCCTGATTGCCTCGCGGTTGTTTGCCGGCAAGATGATCGACAAGGGTAAGGTCACACAAATCATCGCCTTGGGCTTGGGTATCACGATGGTGGCCTTGTTAGGCTTGGGTCTGTGCCATTATTGCAATGCCTTGGGCACGAGTTACACGGCCGTCGCTTTCTTGGTCATCGCCTTGTGTTGTGGCATGGGCTTCGGCGCGGCTTTCCCGTCGTTCAACGCCTTGTTTATCAATCTGGGTACTCATGCCCAACGTGGCACGGCCACGTCGACCTACCTCACCACATGGGACCTGGGGCTTGGTATCGGCATTTTCTCGGGCGGCATGCTGGCGGAGCATTTCTCGTTCTCGACGGCCTATCTCGTTGCCTCGGCATCGGTCTTGGTGTCGCTCGTCTTTTTTATCATTGTGGTGGCGCCACATTATCAGCGGAATAAATTGTGCTGATATTTTTGTTTTTCTTATCTTTGCCCCAACAAAACCTCTTTCCTATGAAAAAACTCCTTCTCTTTGCCCTCATTGTGGCTTCCCTTCATCTCTCCGCCCAAGAAATGCTCGTCGGCACCTATAACATCCGCTACAAAAACGCCAACGACAGCATCAACGGCGAGGTCTGGACCAAACGCTGTCAGGTCATCTGCGACCAACTGAACTTCATGGCTCCTGTCATCTTCGGCACGCAGGAAGTGCTTTATTCCCAACTCTGCGACATGAAGACCTCCCTTGACGGCTACGACTACATTGGCGTCGGGCGCGACGACGGTGAACGCGGTGGCGAACATGAGGCCATCTTCTATAAGACGGACAAACTACAACTTCTCGACCATGGCGACTTCTGGCTCAGCGAGACGCCCGACAGGCCGGGCTTAGGCTGGGACGCGGTATGCATCCGCATCTGCACCTGGGGCAAGTTCGCGGTGAAGGAAACAGGCCAACGACATGGCTTGTTCAACCGCAGAAGCAAGGTGACGGGGAAGGTGTTCTATTTCTTCAACCTCCACATGGATCATGTGGGCGTGGTGGCACGTCGCGAGGCAGCCAAACTGGTGGTGCAGCGCGTCCGCGAGATTGCCCAAGGCGCGCCTGTGTTCATCACGGGTGACTTCAATGTGGACCAGAACGATGAAATCTATACCATCTTCACCAATTCAGGACTGCTGAAAGACTCCTACGATGCCGCACGCATCCGCTTTGCGGAAAACGGCACTTTCAATGCCTTCAAGACGGAATATTTCACCAACAGCCGCATCGACCATGTGTTTGTGTCGCCGAGCACGATCGTCGATGCCTACGGCGTGTTTACCAACAGCTACTGGACACCTGACGAAGACCCCGACAACACCCTCAAGGCCAACGATGCGCCGCAGCAGATCTCTTTCGACACATACAACCGGCACAATCCCTCAGACCATTATCCGGTGTTTGTAACGGTGAGGCTATGATTGTGCTTTCCGCCTTTTGATTTCACTCCATGTCTGCAGCACCACTGAGATGATGATCAGTGCGATGCCGATGCAGAACGAGAAATTCAGCTCCTTGTACTCACTAAAGATGAACATGGAGAGGATGATGCTGTAAACTGGCTCCAAGTTGTAGGTCAGGTTGACGGTGAAAGCTGGAATCTTTTGCAATACAATGATCTGCAGCAGACAAAGGCCGATAGTGCATACCACGACCATGAAGGCCAGATAAGGATAGTCCAACCCGACAGGATAGAGCCGCCCGACGGGGATGAACATATTATATAAAGGAATGAGGCAGGTCAACCCGATGAGACCACCCACCATCTCCCAAAGCAGCATGTTCTTGGCTTCGTAGTGCTTGCCGACCCTTTGGTTGGCGATGGCAAAAAGGGCATATAGTGCCGATGAGACCACGCCCAAGACGATGCCCAAACGATAGCGCGCATCGAACTGGAAGATGAGATAGATACCGAGAATAGTCAAGAGGCTGAAAAGGAATTCGCGCCCCGAGAATTTGTGTCTGTTGATGATAGGCTCGAATAAGGCGGTGAAAAACCCGACCAAGGAGAAACACACCACGCCGATGCTGACGTTCGATGCCTTGATGCTGGCATAGAAGAACACCCAATGCAGGCACAACAACATACCCACGCCGCCCATTTGCAAAATGTCCTTGATTAGGTAACGGTTCAATTCCTTCCTGATGGCCAGAAACGCCAACATGATCACCGCTGCGGCAGCCATGCGCCACCACACCAAAACTGCGGAGTCCAAGGTGATGAGTCGTCCCAACACGCCAGTGAATCCGGCGATGAACACGGAGAGATGTAGCAGGAAATAGTCCTTTTTCATTGTTTTCTCCTTTGGCGGATGGCTTCAAAGGTGACGATAGCGGTAGTCACCGACACGTTGAGCGAGTCAGCAATGCCGTTCATGGGGATGATGATGTTTTGGTCAGCGGCCTCGACCCAAGCGTCGGAGATGCCCGTGGCCTCGGTGCCCATGACGAGGGCTGAGGCTTTACGAAAGTCGGCATCAAGGTAGTCGATGGAGGCCTTGAGATAGGTGCAGTAGATGGTGATGCCGTTCTTTTTCAGCCAGCTGATGCATTCCTCGGTGGAGCAGGCATAGACGGGCACACTGAAGATGCAGCCGATGCTGGCGCGTATGGCATTGGGGTTGAAGAGGTCGGTAGCAGGGTCGGCGATGATGACGGCGTCGACACCGGCGGCGTCGGCAGTACGCATCACGGCACCCAAGTTGCCAGGCTTCTCCACAGTCTCCAACACGATGACCAAGGCGTCTTTCTTGGGTTTGAACTCGCTGAGGCTCTTGTATTTGGGTATGGCTACGGCAAGCAGCCCGTCGCTGCCCTCGCGGTAGGCGATTTTGTCGAACACCTCTTCCGTGACGGTCTCGGTGAAGTTGGCCTTCACCTTGACAGGCTCGCGCAACAGCGACTCGCAAATATACAATTGTTCAATCTCGAAGCCACAGGTTTGTGCGCGCTCTATCTCGCGCTGGCCTTCGATGAGGATGCGGTTCTGCTCGCGGCGCTCGGCAGCCTTTTGTAGCTTGACGAGGTTCTTTATCTTAGGGTTGGTTTTACTGGTAATCATGGTTCTTCTGTAGAAACGCAATGCCTTGTGTCTCTATTCTTATTGGGTTTCATTTGCGATAGGATCAATCCTGCCACCACCACGACGATGCCAATGATTTTATTTACAGTTAGGCTCTCGATGGCGAGGAGGTAGCTGAATAGGGCTGTGAAGACGGGAATCAGGTTGGAATACACATTGGCCTTTGAGGCGCCGAGTTTGCTGAAGGCGAAGGCCCATAAGGCATAGGCGCCGGCACTACAAAACACGCCGAGGCAGACCAGCGGGATGATATAGCTGCCCACGTTGGCGAATTTGGAGGGGTCAAAGTGCTCCATGATGAGTGTCAAAGGGATAAAGTAGAGCATCCCGATGATGTTTTGCATCCAGGTGATGGTCAGGGGCTTATAGAGTTTGGTGAGCCTCATGAGGGCGATGGAATAACCTACCGCCACAATCACCGACCCACATAGGAACAGGACTCCCTTGGGCGAGGCGGTGAACTCGAGGTTTTTGTTGAGCAGCATGACGATGACACCGGCGAAGGAGATGATGAAGCCCACGATGTTCATGGGCGTCAACCGCTCTTTGAGGAAGATGCGCGCAGCGATAGGGGTGACCAAAGGAATCAAGGCGATGATGCCGGCTCCGATGACGGGGGAGGTGTTTTTCAATCCATAGCCCTCGAAGATGAAATAGAGAAAAGGCTCAAATAAGGCGGCCAGGGCGAAGAGTCCCAGATGCTTCCTTTGGATTTTCTCGTTGAGACGGAAGATGAAGAGTATGGTCGTGAGGAATATCGTAGCCACCACCAAACGCAGGAAGATGGTCGCGGTAGGGTTGAGGCTTTGGTACACCTGTGTTGACCATACGAACGACATGCCCCAGAAAACCATGGCAATGACGCCGGCCAGATGTACGATGAACCCCTTGTTTTTCATGCGGCAAAAGTACGAAATATTGTCTTTGGTTGTTCAGCTTGGAATAATGAGCCAAAATACTGGGCTTCACATGCTGAAATCTGCCAAAATTTCCGACCTTTGCCCGCGGAATGATTCTTGAACGGTCTCGAAAGCATGGATAACAAAGCGGAAAGAAGGAAGTTTCTGGGCAGTCTCATCGTGCCTCTGCTCATCGTGACGACGATGTGGGTTGTGAAGATTGTCGAGGTGTCGTTGGGTGTCAACTTGAGCCGTTGGGGTGTCACGCCGCATACTACGCAGGGCCTCATAGGCATCCTCACTTTGCCTTTCTTGCATGGCAGCTGGGAGCACCTGCTCTCCAACACCGTCCCCATCCTCGTATTGGGTACGGCTTTGTATTATTGCTATCCCACCCTCGCCAACCGAGTGATGCTCATCACTTATCTCGCCAGCGGCCTCGTCACCTGGTGCATAGGCAACCCCGATTCAACGCACATCGGGGCCAGCGCGCTCGTCTATGGGTTGAATCTCTTCTTGATTTTCAGCGGTTTCATTCGGGGCAACCGCATGCTCATCGTCATCTCACTCATCATGGTGTTCCTTTACGGCAGCTTCATCTGGGGCATGATTCCCTCGCTGGCTATACCACAGAACATCTCATGGGAAGGTCACCTCAGCGGTGCCATCATCGGCGTGCTGCTGGCGTTTTTCCTGCGGAAGGAAGGCCCGCAGAAGGAGGTGTATCATTGGGATGAGGATGAAGAGGAAGACACAAAAGACGACACGGACGTTTCGGCAGACTCGACGTCTGAGAAACCCTATTGGGATGTGCCTACGCCTTCAAACGACGACCTGACTGTGCAGTACCGCATCAGGCATTAAATGCCCTCGATGGCGATATACTCCAGGACCTGTTCCGCAATGTTTCTCTGTCCAATCGCGTCAGGATGCCAGCTGATCTTGTGGATGTTCTGCAAATCGATGCAATCCACGTCGTAATGGTTTGAAATCTGGTGAATCGACTTGATGAAGGCATCTTTCCTGTCGTTGGAGATGCCTCCCGACCCTAATTTCATGTCGAGCAGGAAATAGAGCTTCGCATGGGGATACGTGGCTCGCAAGTTATGGAAGAGATAGGCCAAACCAGGGCGGAAGGCGCATAGCTGACCCTCGGTCCAGTCGGAATAGACAAAGTCGCCCAAAGGCACGATGGGTCCGTTGTCATCATGGGCGCAGGCGTCGTTGGTGGCACCAAAGACAAAAATCACATCGGGATTGCCCAAGTCGTTCATGCGTCTTATGAAGGAGTGCTCCCCGTAGTAATCCACATAGTCGTAATTGCATACCAAAGCCCCAGAAAACGAATTGTTCCTTTCAAGGACCCATCCCGTTGAGTCGGCCACCTGTGCCCACCACATCTGCTCGGCTCCCGTCACGCCAATGGCTTCATAAGGATAGGCATCGTTGGAACTGGGATGCACATAGCCCTCAAAGGCTGAATAGCTGTCGCCAAGGATGGAGAATCGGGTGGGTTCATCGGTCTTTACGCAGGATGCTGCAACGAAGGCCAAGGTAATCAAATACAATATCTTTTTCATATTCAATCAATTATAATCATTTCTGTTCTTCTGTTTCTGGCACGGTTCTCTTCGCTGTCGTTGGGGACGAGGGGCTTGGAGGAGCCATAACCTTGGGCTTTCAACCTGGCCTCGTCAATGCCGTTCTCAATCAAAGCCTGGCGAACAACGTTGGCACGGTCGGAGGACAGTTTCAGGTTGTAGCTCTCGCTGCCCACGTTGTCGGTGTGGCCAGCCAATTCCACGTTCAGCTCAGGGTTGCGTTGCAGGAAGGCAGTCAGCATCTGAATGCCGGCTTGCGAGTCTTCCGTCAAGGCCGAACTGTTGAACTCAAACTGTATGTTTTGAAGGATCACTGCATCGCCTGGCTCCAGCTCCACCACATCCACCGTCGCTAGATAGTTGGCCGAGTCGGAACGGATCTCTTCGGGCAACTCGAAGGTGTAGATGTCGTAGCCGCCATTGCCGCCCTCACGTTGCGAGGAGACGAAGGCCGTCTTGCCGTCGGCAGCCACGAAGAAGTTGATCTCGTCGCCTGTCGTGTTGATGGGGAAGCCTAGGTTGACAGGTTCCTGCCATTGTCCATTTGCATCGCGGCGGCTCATGAAGAGGTCGAAACCGCCCATGCCGAGATGGGTGTCCGACGAAAAGTAGAGCGTGCGCCCGTCTGGATGCAGGAAAGGTGCCATCTCCGTGCCGTTGGTGTTGATAGGCTCACCGATGCTTTGAGGCTCACCCCAGCTGCCGTCGGCATTGCGCAGGCAACGGTAGATGTCGGCATTGCCCGAGCGACGCGACACGAAATACAACTCTTTGCCGTCGCTGCTCACGCAGGGCTGCGACTCCCAACTCCTTGTGTTGATGCCTTCCGCCAGGCGTTGCGGCATGGACCACTGGCCTTCGGCCCATTCCGAGACATAGAGGTCGCAGCTGCCTTCGCGTCCCCAGCCGCAACCTGTGAGGTAGAGCTTCTTGCCATCGGCAGAGACGAAGGCGGCGCCTGGGTCGACGTCTTCGGGGAAATCGGCAAAGGAGAGCGGTTGAGGCTCGGTCCATTGGTCTTCCTCCAGTTGGGAAACGAAGAGGAACTCTTTCTGGTAGCCGTTTCCGACAGGCATCTTACGGGTGAAGAGCAACTGAATGCCGTCGAACGACAGCATGTTCACGTATTCGTCGTTGTTGGTGTTGACTGCCGTCCCGAGGTTTTGAGGCTCGAAGACGACGGGATGGCTCACGGCCCAGTCACGGAAAGTGGCTTTTGCCAGCAACTCGTTGGCTGTGATTTCGTTGGCGGCGTTGTTGAAGCCTTTTGAAAGATACCAGTGCAGCAAGGCAATCTCGCGTTTGTAGCTGCCACGACTGTCGTAGAGCCGCGCCAGGGTGAGTGCTGCAGGAGGGAACAAGGTCGAGTCGGAGGCCAAGGCGTTCTCGTAGCCTAACAAAGCCAAGTCGAAATCGCGGGTCTCCATCCCGATCTCACCCTCCAGGAGCCAAGCCTCGGCGTAGTTGGGGTCTTCGATCACCGCTTTCAGGGCCTGTTGATGGGCTTTCTGGTAGTCGCGGTTCAGGAAGGCTTCTTCCGCCGCCTGGTAAGCCCTCATCGCCTTCTTGGGATGCTGGGCAAAGGCCATGGAAGCCAGAGCAAGTAGCAACACTATGGCAGCAAATCTTTTCATTGCGCTCTGTTTTTCAGTTCTTTCTCAATCCATTTGCGGAAGTCGACCACAAAAACCCTTGAGGTCAGGGAAGGGGAAGTCTCGGCGGAGACGAAGCACCTTCCGTCATTGAAGAAGCAGACGCCTTCGGTCTGGGCACCCGTCCATTGCGGCATCTCGAATCGGCGGTGGGAGAGGCGCACACCGTCTTCCTCAAAGTCGAAGATGAGGTACATGAAGGGCTTCCAGAGGCTCTTCACATAACCTACAACGACTAAAAGACGTTTTTCCCTGTCGTAGTCTGCACCGGTTATCAGTCCTTGCGAGTCGAAGCCGTTGACCACCTCGGCCACATGGGTTCCAGGAGTCTTCGGCAAGCGGTATAGCCGTGTCGTGCCCGTGGCCCAGCCTTTGCTGAAAAGGTAAAGGCAACTGTCGGAGGCAAACATGGCCTCGCAGTCGAAGTCGTGTGCATGCACATGGTGGTTGAAGTCCGTTTGGTCTCCGAAGCTGAAGCGGATGGTGTCGACCATGATAGTGGCATCGCCTTCTTCGGGGATGGAAGATAAAGGGAAGGTGTAGATTCTCAGGTTCTTGCGGTTCCCTTTGTTGTTGCCGAAGTCGCCAACGAAAACCGAAACACCGTCGGTGCAGACATCCTCCCAGTCCTTGTTCTTCGCATGGGCAAGGGTGATTCTCTGCACAATCTCGAAGGTCGTGGTGTCGATCGCGTATAGTATCGTTTTGCCGCCGCTGTCGTTGTGGGTCCAGAGACGACCGTTATGGAAGAAAAGCCCCGAGGTCTCGTTCACTTCCTTGGGCAGCTCCGCCTTCAACTCCGGAAAGAACAAAGGGGAAAAGCCAGCCGAGCCTTCCTCTTGCGCCATGAGCGACAAGAGTGGCAGCAGGAAAAAGCCGAACAAGAGGGCTCTTTTCATGGTTATTTGGGATACACCTCGCCCTTGGCGGCTTTCAGCGTGTTTTGCAGCAGCGAGACGATGGTCATGGGGCCCACGCCACCCGGGACTGGGGTGATCTTCGAAGCCACCTTGTAGACCTCGTCGTAGTCCACATCACCCATGATCTTGTAACCCTTTGGACTGGAGGCGTCTTCGATGCGGTGGATGCCCACGTCGATGACTACGGCGCCGGGTTTCACCATGTCGGCGGTCACGAATCCCTGCTTGCCGATGGCAGCCACGAGGATGTCAGCGTTGCGACAGATTTCAGGCAGGTTCTGGGTGCGGCTGTGGCATAGCGTCACGGTCGAGTCGATGCCCTTGCGCGACATGAGGATGGCCATGGGCGTGCCAACGATGTTGGAGCGACCTAAGACGACCACGTTTTTGCCGACGGTCTCGATGCCGGAGCGTTTGATGAGCTCCATGATGCCGTTAGGCGTGGCGGGGATGTAGCAGGGATGTCCCAGTTGCATGCGGCCCGCGTTGATGCTCGTGAAGCCGTCCACGTCTTTCTCGGGTTTGATGGCGTTGATGACCTTGTTTTCGTCGATGTGCTTCGGCAAGGGCAGCTGGATGATGTAGCCGTCGATCTCGGGGTCGTTGTTGAGGAACTCGACCATCTCAAGCATCTCCTTTTCCGTCGTCGTGACGGGCAGACGATACACTGAAGAGGTCATGCCTACCGAGTGGCAGGCTTTTTCCTTCGAGGCCACATAGGTCTTGCTGGCACCGTCTTCGCCCACGATGACGGCGGCGAGATGCGGGGCGGGTTGGCCGTGGTCGATCATATCCGCCACCTCAGCGGCGATTTCTTTCTTGATTTGTTCGGAAATCAGCTTTCCGTCAATGATTTTGGTATCCATATTTTTGTTGTTTCTAGATTCTTCAATAAATTAATCCTCTTGGCAGTTTTTTGATTCTCTCAAGGCTTTTCTTGCCTTTTTGATTTCATCGTTAAGACAAATAATGTCACGATTGGAATGGAACATGCTGTCAATAACGATTTATTACTAAACTCAAAAATAAAATAATTAGAATTCCAATTTAAGAAAAAAACAAGGACAAATCCTATGACTGCGAGAACTATCCATGGCAAAGCCTTAAGTCTTTCAGGTCTGTACACAAACAAGGCAGCTTCCGCCAATCCCGCAGCAACAACCAGCAATAAATTATATAACACGTAAATACTCAAATATGCTAATGCCATACTTTAAATTTTAATGCCATGATTAATAAAAATAGTACAAATGAGGAGACAGAGATTATCCAAGGGATTTTCTCATTCCAAGTTTTCTTGTCCCATACCTTTATCAACTTAATCAACACGAATATAAATACGGAAACCCCAATGAAATAAGGGGCAAAATAAATAGGTCCTTTAAGTCCATTTGAGATCGAATAATCAAAACCATGCCCGTCCTTAAGAAGTTTGTAAATACTTCTAAACCAAAGCAATGCTTCAAATGCCATGAAATAGAATAACCAAGGTAGCCAAGATTTCCATTTCCCTTTCGTAGAATTCTCTTGCGAATCAGGTTTGTGCATTGGGGTAACATATCCTGGCTTAGGCATTTGTGGGACAGACTGTTTCACATCCGCCACGGTCTCATCGTTGGCGACAGAGGAAGGAACGGCGAAATTTGAAGGTGTGGCAACGTTTGACGGAGCAGCACTTGTGAAAGCACTTGCGTTGGCTCCGAAAGGCTGTAGCTCGGGGCGCTTGTCAGGGTCTTTCTCCAAATATGGGGCAAGGAAGGCTCGCCAGTTGGTAGGCACGCCCGTCATGTCCAAAGGCTTATAGACGATGCTCTCACGGATCTTGAAGTCGTTGCTATTCGTTATGTCGTATGGTGCCTTGCCTGTCAGCAGATGGACGAAGGTCACGGCGAGGGAATACACATCCGTCTTGTAATCCAAATGCTTGCTGTCCTGCACCTGCTCGGGACTCATATAGAGCAAGGTGCCGATCATGGCACCTGTTTGGGTCATCGAGATACTCTCCTTCACCTTGGCAATGCCGAAGTCGAGCAGTTTCACATGGCCGCTCTCGTCGAGGAAGAGGTTGGAGGGCTTGATGTCGCGGTGGATGATGCCTTTCCCGTGGGTGTAGGTCAAGGCGTCGACCAGTTGGTCCCACCATTTGGTTATTTCCGTTTCGGTGAACTTACGGCCTTGTTTCATCAAGGTCTTCAGATCACCGCCTTCCAAGTACTCCATCACGATGGCGGGGCGGTCGTCGATGTTGCCGAAGTCGTACACTTGACGAATATTAGGGTGGTTGAGTTCCACCATTAGCTTGGCCTCGGTATAGAAACGCGACTTTACGGTGTCGTCTGCACACAACTTGGGCAGCAGTAACTTAACCGCTGTCTTCTTGCCCAGCTTGTTTTCAGCCTGCCACACCTCAGCCATGCCACCGACGCCAATCAGTTGCTGAAGTTCAAATCCGTTGATGGTCTTGCCTTGCATAATGGAATTTTATCTCCGCTTCATATTCCCCGCCATGCGCATGAGCTTCTTGCCGCCGCCGGTGGTCATCATGCGCATCATCTTCGAGGTCTCCTCGAACTGCTTGACGAGGCGGTTGACCTCGACGATGCTAGTGCCGCTACCGTCGGCGATGCGCTTGCGGCGCGTACCGTTGAGCAGCTTCGGGTTCTCGCGCTCGGCGGGCGTCATCGAATAGATGATGGCCTCGATGCTCTTGAATGCATCGTCATCGATTTCCTCACCCTTCATGGCCTTGTCCATGCCGGGAATCATGCTGGCGAGGTCCTTCAGGTTACCCATCTTCTTGATTTGCTGGATCTGCTTCAGGAAATCGTTATAGTTGAACTCGTTCTTGGCGAGTTTCTTTTGCAGCTTGCGGGCTTCTTCTTCGTCGAACTGCTCCTGGGCACGTTCCACGAGGGAGACGATGTCACCCATGCCGAGGATACGGTCGGCCATGCGCTTGGGATGGAACACATCCAAGGCATCCATCTTCTCGCCGATACCGACAAACTTGATGGGTTTCTCCACCACCGTGCGGATGGTAAGGGCCGCACCACCACGGGTGTCGCCATCAAGCTTGGTCAGCACCACGCCGTCGAAATCGAGGCGGTCGTTGAAGGCCTTTGCCGTGTTCACGGCATCCTGACCCGTCATCGAGTCGACCACGAACAAGGTCTCGTGTGGCTTAACGGCTTCCTTGATGTTGGCGATCTCGTTCATCATCTCCTCGTCGACGGCCAGACGACCTGCGGTATCGATGATGACCACGTTCTTACCCTGGCTCTGGGCGTGCTTGATGGCGTTCTGAGCAATCTGCACGGGGTTCTTGTTGCCGTCTTCGCTATAGACTTCGACCTCGACCTGCTGGCCCAATACCTTCAACTGCTCGATGGCAGCGGGACGGTACACGTCGCCAGCCACCAACAGCACCTGTTTGCTGCGCTTGCGCTTCAAGTAAGAGGCTAACTTGGCGGAGAAAGTGGTCTTACCGGAACCTTGCAGACCTGCAATCAGGATGATGCTCGGCTGCCCCTTCAGGTTGATGTCCTCGGCCTCGCCGCCCATGAGTTCGGCCAGCTCGTCGTGCACGATCTTGACCATCATCTCACCCGGCTTCACCGAGGTAAGGATCTGCTGGCCCAGGGCCTTCTCCTTGATGTTGTTGGTAACGTCTTTGGCAATCTTATAGCTGACGTCGGCGTCCAAGAGGGCGCGACGGATTTCCTTCATCGTGTCGGCAATATTCACTTCCGTGATAAAAGCCTGTCCTTTCAGGACTCTGAACGAACGTTCTAATTTTTCGCTTAAACCTTCAAACATAATTCAAAAATTTGGGTGCAAAGGTAAGAAATTTTCGCCGAATTGGCACAATTGACGGGAAACCTTAGTAATTTTGCACGATTTTTAATCATAGGAACCATGATCAAGGAAAACTTGGAGAAAATCAGGGCTACACTGCCTGAGTCGGTGACTTTGGTGGCCGTCAGCAAGACCAAGCCCGTCAGCGATATACAGGAAGCCTACGACGCCGGTCAGCGTATCTTCGGCGAGAACCACGCCCTCGAGATGCGCGACAAGCACGAGGTGCTTCCGCAAGACATACAATGGCACTTCATCGGCCATCTGCAGACCAACAAGATCAAATACATCATCCCCTTTGTCACGCTCATCCACAGCATCGACTCGGCCAACCTGCTCGAAGCCGTCAATAAGGAAGCCAAGAAGCACGGCCGCGTGGTGGATTGCCTGCTGCAGTTCCATATCGCGCAGGAAGAGACCAAGTTCGGCCTGAGCATGTGGGAAGCCCAACAACTACTCACCTCCGATGCCTATAAAGAGATGGAGAACATCCGCATCTGCGGCGTGATGGGTATGGCTACCTTTACCGACAATGAGAAACAGGTGCACAAGGAGTTCGCACATCTGAAGGTGCTCTTCGATGTTTTAAAAGAGAATTATTTCGCCGACCAACCGCAGTTCAAGGAAATATCGATGGGCATGTCCGACGACTACCCGATTGCTATTGAAGAAGGAGCGACATTGGTAAGGGTGGGAAGCAAGATTTTTGGCGCAAGAAACTATAATGTATGATGAATTCACTGTTACCCTTACTGTTACTCATCGTTGGCTTTGTCGCCTTGATTTTCGGTGCCAACTGGCTCGTCAACGGGGCCACCAGCGTGGGCGTTCGCGCCAAGCTCTCGCCCCTCATCATCGGCCTGACCATCGTGGCTTTTGGCACCTCCCTGCCTGAGATGATAGTCAACGTGTTCTCATGCGCCAAAGGCAGTCCTGGCCTCGCCATCGGCAATATCATCGGTAGCAATACCATGAACATCCTGCTCATCTTGGGCGTGAGTTCCATAATCTGGCCCATCGACGTGAGCCGTGTCTCCATCCGCCGTGATATCCCCGTGGGTTTCCTTGCCACCCTTGCCATCACTCTGATGGCTAACTATTTCTTTACCGGGCAGGCCTGTACCATCAACTGGGTCGAGGGTCTCATCCTATTGGTGATGGGCTTTGGCTATTTGATGCTGACCATGTTGAAGAAAGACCCGATGGAAGACTCCGAGGACGCTCAGGAGGCCATGCCATGGGGGAAGACCATCTTGGCGATTGCAGCAGGCATTGTTGGATTGTGGCTTGGTGGCGAGCTCGTCTCCCGTAACGCGCAGATCTTGGCCAAGAACTGGGGCATGAGTGAGAGCACCATAGGCCTCACGGTGGTGGCTACTGCCACATCCTTACCCGAACTCATCACTTCCATCGTGGCCGCCTTGAAGAAGAACTCCGGCATCGCCATCGGCAATGTGCTAGGCTCCAATATTATGAACATCTTCATGGTGTTGGGTGTCAGCGCACTCATCACCCCGTTGCCTTTCGAGGCGAAGATGAACAAGCAGTTGCTGATTCTCTTTGTCGCCAACGCGCTGATGCTCTTGTTCGTCTTCACGGGCAAAGGCCGCAAGATCTCGCGTTGGGAAGGGGCATTGCTTACCCTAGGTTACGTTGGATTCATGTGGTTCTCGTTGGCCGTATGATAAAAAAACAAAAGGCTTGGCGACTGTGATGTGACCCCCAGAAGTTGGACGGTTAAACATTAATTATCATGGTAAAGAGTTCGGTATTGCACCGGACTCTTTCCATTTAGTCTTAACTTGATTCTGTCGTTGTTATAGTAGTTTATGTAATC
>Ga0310690_10000862_pt1 | contig 59671 bp, 41 predicted proteins | sample AusTroGonzalo_MG_2_FD_207661 | JGI IMG/M metagenome (GOLD analysis project Ga0310690, IMG submission 207661) | Bovine rumen microbial communities from tropical cattle in Woodstock, Queensland, Australia - Gonzalo_04 (v2) (version 2) | ecosystem: Host-associated > Mammals > Digestive system >... | reverse complement strand
GCCGTCGCATCGCCACCTACGACACCATCTACTACGACACCGAGACGCTGGATATGTATATCCGCCACCATGACCGCCAACTAGTGAGGCAGAAGATACGCGTCAGGCAATACGTGGACAGCCGCCTCACGTTCCTCGAGATCAAGCGCAAGAACAACAAAGGGCGGACCAAGAAGAAACGTATCGTCGTGCCGGGATTTGAACTGACGGGTAAGACCTTCGGTGAGTCGAAGCAGGCACTATGGAACGTAGAGGATTTTGTGGCGGCGAAGAGTAGGTATAGTTGGGACGAACTGAGTCCGCACCTAAGGACGACCTTTCGTCGCATCACCCTGGTCAACAAGCAGAAGACCGAACGGCTGACCATCGACATGGACCTCACGTGGGACAATGTGGTGACGGGCGAGAGCCGATCGTTTAGCGACTTGGTGATCGTCGAACTCAAGCGCGACGGCAATGTCTTCTCGCCCATGACCAAGATCATGCTCGACCTGCGCATCAAGCCGCTCAAGATAAGCAAATACTGCATCGGTACGGCCCTCACAACACCCGGACTGAAGCAGAATAGATTTAAGAGCAAGATACGTAGCATCGAGAAGATGCTCGCCAATGCTTAAAGGATAATTTTAAATTTTGAATTTATATCGTTATGCCGGAATTAACTAACCCGACTCTGGAGTTTCTGGAGAATGATCCGAGTATCGCCGAGCGTTTCGGTGCGACGGATAGCATCTCGTATGTGATGCAGACCCTTGCCAGCTGGTTGCACGTGAGTGCGGATGTGATCGCGATGCCCCTGATGTTCCTCTTCAACCTGCTGGTTGTATGGACCATCGTCTATGGTATCTACTATCGCTTCTCGCGTCGCCGAGATTTCTATGTGACGTTCATGCTCTTCTCGAGCGCGATGTTCCTGCTGCTATGGCTTATGCAGATACTGGACATCCAGACGGGCTTCGTGTTGGGTCTGTTCGCTATCTTCGGCATGATCCGTTACCGCACAGAGACGGTGCCTATCCGCGAGATGAACTACCTGTTCGTCATCATCGCCGTGTCGGTGATCAACTCGCTGAGTCTGAAGGCTGACGGACTGGCCTGGTACCTATTGGTGCTGGCTAACGTGCTGATCATATGCATGGCCTACGGCTTTGAGCTGTGGAGCAACCGCAAACGTACGTCCACCAAGATCATCCTCTACGAGAAGATCGAGAACATTCGTCCGGAGAACCGTGCGGCACTCATCGCCGACCTGGAGCAACGCACCGGACTGAAAGTGCTGGATGTGGAGATAGGTCATATCGACTTCTTGCGCGATGTGGCGTATATCAAGATGACTTACCCGCTGGAGAAGGGGAAGAGCGTGAATAGTATTGATCAGATAACGAAGTTCAAATGAGAAGGTTATTGGCTTTGGCATTGGCATTAGCTACGTTGCCGATGGTACACGCCGTGGATTACGATGCTGTCGCGTCCACGACGGAGCAGACAGTACAGCTGCGTACCGGTGCGGAGTTCACCAAGAAGTGGGACTGCGGCGTGCGCCTGATTTTTGTAGAAGAGTTACGTTTCAATCTCTACGACGCTGAGTCGGGTACGCAACCCAAGAAGAAGTCGGTAGTGCCCTTGGATACCACTTATGGTGCGTCGTTCTATCGCTCCTACACCACGCTCTCGTTGGCCTATGCCCATCCGGAGTTCTCCTACCTCAAGCTCGATGCAGGCTACACCCTGCGCCTGCTGGGCAACAAGGGCTGGAGCGATCCCAATGCGTTCCTCCGCCATCGTGTCTTCTTCGGCCTGACGGGGTCCTACCGGATAGGACAACTGGTGAAGCTGTCGCTGCGTGAACGTTTTCTGTGCGACATGCGTACCGACAGTGTGAACACGGAGGAGAAGAGTCCGTACGCTTGGTCGCTCCGCAGCCGTCTGGGTGCTGAGTTCACCGTACCGGGCAAGCCCGTCAAACCCTACCTGTGGGGCGAACTAGAGAACACGCTGAATGCACCGGAGTACCAGCAGAAGAACGGCCGGCAGTTCATCAGTCATATCCGCGCACAAGCGGGTGTCAAATGGCGCTTGACCAAGATGCACAGCATGGAGTTCTTCTATCGCTTCCAGTACGGCTACAACCGCGACGTGAATATCACCTCTGGCAAAGGGTATGTCCAACTCACCGAGAAGACCTCGTATCTGCATGCCTTTGGCGTGATCTATCACCTCGATTGGTGAGAACCAACAATACGAAAAACAATTAAACACAATACATTATGGAATTTAAGTATGCACCTATGTTCCAACTCGGCAAGGACGAGACGGAGTATTATCTGCTGACCAAAGACCATGTGTCGGTCAGTGAGTTCGAAGGACACGAGATCCTCAAGGTGGCACCCGAAGCGCTCACGCTGATGGCCCAGCAGGCTTTCCACGACGTGAGCTTCATGCTGCGCCGTTCGCACAACGAACAAGTGGCAAAGATCCTCCACGACCCGGAGGCCAGTGCCAACGACAAATATGTAGCACTCACTTTCCTGCGCAATGCCGAAGTGGCTTGCAAGGGCCAGCTGCCGCTCTGCCAGGATACAGGTACGGCTATCATCCACGGCGAGAAAGGCCAGGAAGTCTGGACGGGGTTCTGTGACGAGGAAGCATTGAGCCGCGGTGTGTTCAACACCTATACCGAGTGCAACCTGCGTTACAGCCAGAATGCACCGCTCAACATGTACGACGAGGTGAACACCAAGTGCAACCTGCCGGCGCAGATCGACCTGGAGGCTACCCATGGTATGGAGTACCGCTTCCTCTGCGTGACCAAGGGTGGCGGTTCGGCTAACAAGACCTATCTCTACCAGGAGACCAAGGCACGTATCCAGAACCCCGGTACACTCATTCCCTTCCTCGTGGAGAAGATGAAATCGCTCGGTACGGCTGCTTGTCCTCCTTATCACATCGCCATCGTCATCGGTGGTACCTCGGCGGAGAAGAACCTGCTGACCGTCAAGCTCGCCAGCACCCATTACTACGACAGCCTGCCTACCTCGGGCGACGAGACAGGTCGGGCGTTCCGCGACATCGAACTCGAGAAACAACTGCTGCAAGAGGCCTATAAGATCGGTCTCGGTGCGCAGTTCGGCGGTAAGTACATGGCCCACGATGTACGCGTAGTGCGTCTGCCTCGTCACGGCGCTTCGTGTCCTATCGGCCTCGGCGTTTCGTGCTCTGCCGACCGGAATATCAAGTGCAAAATCAACAAGGACGGTATATGGATTGAGAAGCTCGACAACAACCCCGCAAGCCTCATTCCGGAAGAACTGCGTCAGGCAGGCGAAGGCGATGCAGTACGTATCGACCTCAACCAGCCGATGAAAGATGTCTGCGCTATTCTGACCAAGTACCCCATCGGTACGCGTCTGAGCCTCAACGGTACCATCATCGTAGGCCGCGACATAGCTCATGCGAAGATCAAGGCGCGTCTGGATGCAGGCGAACCGATGCCCGAGTACCTCAAGAACCACCCTATCTACTACGCCGGTCCGGCGAAGACCCCGGCCGGCATGGCCTGCGGTTCGATGGGTCCGACCACGGCCGGACGTATGGATCCGTATGTAGATGAGTTCCAGGACAACGGCGGATCGATGATCATGCTCGCCAAGGGTAACCGTTCCATCGACGTGACGAACGCTTGTCAGAAACATGGCGGTTTCTATCTCGGTTCTATCGGTGGCCCGGCGGCTATCCTCGCGCAGAACAACATCAAGTCGATCGAGTGCGTAGAGTACCCCGAACTGGGTATGGAGGCCATCTGGAAGATCGAGGTGGAGAACTTCCCCGCTTTCATCCTGGTGGATGACAAGGGCAACGATTTCTTCAAGCAACTCAAACCCTGCGCAGGCTGCACCATTTTGTAATTGGTAAGTGAATAATGTCAGATAAACGTAAATACAGATTAGCCCTACTGGAGGACCGCACCCTGCGTGAGGTCTTCCATATCCGCATGAGTGCCTTGGGTGCGTTCTCGTTCCTCACGTTCGTCTTCATAGCCCTGCTCGTCATGCTGTCGGTACTGATCGTCTATACGCCGGTGCGTAACATCCTGCCCGGCTACAGCGAGAGTATCCGTCAGCAACTCATCGACGAGTCGGCCCGTGTGGACAGCCTGCAGACGGACATACGCCTGCAACGCCAGTACCTGGATGTGATCAAGCAACTCACGGCCGGAGATATTCAGTCCGACAGCGTGCAGAGCCTCGACTCGCTTCAACGCGTGGAACGGGCTCGTATCGCCGAGCAGCGCAACGAAGCAACGGATGAGTTCATCGCGCAATACGAACAGAAAGAGCGGGATAGGATGATGCTGTTCGACACCCAGACGACAGGTACGACCCAGACCTTGTTCCGCCCCGTACGCGGTACGATCGTGCAGCGTCCGGATTTCGGACGGCACGAGTATGCCCTGACGCTCCATGTGGCGAAGAACGAAAACGTGTCGTCGGTACTGCGCGGTACGATTGTCTATGTGGAGCGCGATTTGGACAACACCGCTACCGTCGTGATCCAACACTACCAATACGTGAGTACCTATCGCCACGTGGCCAAGGTGTCCAAACCTGTAGGTACACGCGTCGAGGCCGGTGAGTCTATCGGCCTGATGGACGGAGAGAACGACCTGATGTTCGAGTTATGGAAATCCGGTCAGCCCGTTCAACCCGAAGAAGTGATTGTATGGTGAAGGATGAAAGATGAAAAGTGAAAGATGAAAGAGTTAGCTATCTTAGGTTCCACCGGTTCTATCGGTACGCAGACGCTCGACGTGGTGCATCGCCATCCCGATCGCTATAGCGTCTATGCCATCTGTGCGCATCGCAGTGTGGATAAACTCGTGGAGCAGGCGAAGGAGTTCCGGCCCGAAGTGGTGTGCATCGCCGACGAGAGCCGCTACGACGAACTGAGCCGTCAGCTCTCTGCCATCGGCTATGAAGGCAAAGTATGGGCGGGTGCAGATGCCATCGCCGAGATGGTAACGCTGCCCAGCATAGATGTGGTGGTGGCTGCGATGGTAGGCTACGCCGGTCTACGTCCGACAATAGAAGCCATTAAGGCGGGTAAGACTATCGCCCTGGCTAACAAGGAGACGCTCGTCGTGGCCGGCGAGATCATCTGCGATTTGGCGACACGTCATCATACGCCTATACTTCCCGTGGACAGCGAGCACAGTGCCATCTTCCAGAGCCTCGTGGGCGAAGACCGCAACGAGATAGAGAAGATATTACTCACCGCCAGCGGCGGACCCTTCCGTACCTATTCGCTCGAACAGATGCGAACCGTCACCGCGGCCGACGCACTCAAACACCCCAACTGGGAGATGGGTGCGAAGATCACCATCGACTCCGCGTCGATGATGAACAAGGGCTTTGAGGTGATCGAAGCCAAGTGGCTCTTCGGCGTACCCGTGGAGAAGATAGAGGTGCTCGTCCATCCGCAGTCGATCGTCCACTCGGCCGTGCAATTCACGGACGGCGCTATCAAGGCCCAACTGGGTGCACCCGACATGCGATTGCCTATCCAGTACGCCCTCTCGTTCCCCGAACGCCTGGCGGCAGACTTCCCCCGCGCAGACCTCTTCGCACTCAAAGACCTTACCTTCGAGCAACCCGACCTGCAACGCTTCCCCAATCTGGCTCTCGCCTATGAGGCCATGCGGCGAGGCGGCAACATGCCCTGTGTGCTCAATGCGGCTAACGAAGTGGTCAATCTTGCTTTCCGCGAGGGACGCTGCGGCTTCCTGCAGATGAGTGACGTCATCGCACGGACGATGGACAAGACCGATTTTATCGCCAAACCAACCTACGAGGATTACGTGGCTACCGACGCTGCGGCACGTCGCATCGCAGAGGATGAATTAAAAATTAAAAAGTAAGAAAATTCGCTAGCAAAATTTAAAATGATACAAGCGATACAACTGATATTAGCCCTTTCCTTCCTCGTGTTGATCCACGAGTTGGGACATTTTACGTTCGCCAAGATCTTCCATGTACGCGTGGAGAAATTCTATCTTTTCTTCAATCCCTGGAGGAGTCTGCTGCGCCTTAAGTTCTTCGATGGCCGCTGGCACGTGAAGGTGTTCAGCGCGAACGAAGACGAAGAGTGGGACAAGCATCCCGAGACGACCGAGTGGGGTATAGGCTGGCTGCCTTTCGGCGGCTACTGTGCCATCGCCGGCATGGTGGATGAGACCCATTCGACGGAAGATCTGGCGGCCGAACCGCAAGAGTGGGAGTTTCGTGCCAAACCGGCATGGCAGCGCCTGTTGATAATTCTGGGTGGTATACTCGTCAATTTCATCGGTGCACTCGTCATCTTCACGATGCTCTTCTGGCACTGGGGACGCGATACGTTGCCTCTGCGTAATGTGGATGGCGGCATCTACTATTCTGAGATTCTTCGCCAAGAGGGTTTTCAGCAGCAGGATAAGATAGTGACTATCAACGGCATCGAACCCGAATACCTGCAGGACGTTATGCATGCCCTCATCATCGAGGGACAGCGCGATGTGGTGGTGCTGCGTGGTGAGGACACCGTGGCGCTCCGCATGAGCGAAGACCTCGGTACGCGCTATCTGGCCATGCAGAATGAGTTCGACCGTCAGGAACGCGCTAAAGCCCGCGCAGACAAGAACTACCGGAAACGCCACTACGTGCTGATGGCCGAGTGGATGCCCTTCGTGGTGGATAGCGTGCTGCCTGAGAATGCTGCGGCTTATGCGGGTATAGAGAAGGGCGACAGCATCGTTGCGATAGCCGGTGTACCGACGCCCTGCAACGTGCTGGTAACCGAAGAACTCGAACGTCATCCCTGCGACTCCATAACGGTGGATTATTTCCGTGCCGGACAACTCTGTACCGCCCGTGCGTTCATCGGCGATCAGTGCAAGCTGGGAATCGTGCCGCGTATTGATTTTCGCTACGAGCATACCGACTATTCGTTCTGGCAGGCCATACCCGCCGGCATCCGTTACGGCTGGGATATCCTGGCGATGTACGTCAAGCAGTTCCGTCTCGTCTTCACCAAAGAGGGAGCGCAGTCGCTCGGTGGCTTCGGAGCCATCGGTTCGATGTTCCCCAGCGTGTGGAGTTGGTATCTGTTCTGGCATATGACGGCGTTCCTGAGCATCATCCTCGCCTTCATGAACTTCCTGCCGATTCCTGCGCTGGACGGCGGATATATACTCTTCCTGCTGGTGGAGATGATCACCCGTCGCAAGCCGAGTGACAAATTCCTGGAGAAAGCCAACGAGATAGGATTTTGGCTGCTCATCATCCTGCTCGTTGTGGCGAACGGTAATGATATACTAAAAATCTTCTTCTAAAATCACCAATCACCAATCAGCAATGACCAATTATTTTGTACATGAGTCGTCCTACGTGGACGAGGGTTGCCAAATAGGCAAAGGCACCAAAATATGGCATTTCAGTCATATTATGAAAGGCTGTGTTATCGGTGAGGACTGCAACATAGGTCAGAATGTGGTTATATCTCCCGACGTCGTGCTGGGACGTAACTGCAAGATACAGAACAATGTGTCGGTGTACACCGGCGTACGCTGCGAGGACGACGTGTTCTTGGGCCCGAGTATGGTGTTCACCAACGTCATCAACCCCCGCGCAGCTGTCTCGCGCAAGGACGAGTACCGCGAGACGATCATCCGTCGCGGTGCGTCGGTTGGTGCCAACGCCACTATCGTCTGCGGGCACACGCTGGGTGAATACTGCCTCATCGGTGCCGGTTCGGTAGTGACCAAAGATGTGCCGGCCTACGCGCTCATGGTAGGTAATCCTGCCCGCCAGATAGGATGGGTGAATGCACATGGCGACAAATGCGCTTCGCTCGAAGAAGCTATGAAGAATTAAAAATGAAAGGAAGAAGGATATGATTCAACGTGTTCAAACATTATATCTGTTGGCGGTAGTGGCTTTGGGCCTTACGCTGATGTGGTTGCCCGTCTTGCAACTCGTAACGCCTGAGGAGGCCACCGAACTGCATATATGGATGCTTACGCCCCTGGGTGGCGCACCGCTGCAGGGCCTATGGGGAATGACGTTCGCTACAGCCCTGATCCCTCTGCTGGCACTGGTAGATATCTTCCTCTACCGCAAGCGGATCATGCAGGCCCGACTTAATATCTTCACCGTCCTCCTGTGCCTCGGTTGGTACGGTGTACTGGCCCTGTATATATGGTTGGCGGTGATTAGTATGGGAGTGGAGTGGCACTTGACGCCATGGGCTTCGCTGCCGCTGATATGTATGATACTAACCCTTATGGCTACGCGTGCCATCCTCAAAGACGAGGCGTTGGTGCGTGCTGCCGACAGAATACGATAGACGATGATGAACCTTGCTACTATCTTATTGCAATCAACGCTGACGGCCGAACAGATCCAACAGCGTCAGGACTCCATTCGTGAAGGTGCGCGCCAGATGGTCGCTTTGGCGAGAGAAGACCCGTACGGATTTTGGGAGGCGGCAAAACAATCCCTTATCTCGTTCGGACTCAAAGTGGTGGCGGCATTACTTATTTTTACAGTTGGCATGTTGCTTCTCCGTTGGGTGCGCGGCCTATTGCATCGCCGTTTTGTACGCCGTAAGACGGAGCCTACCATCGCATCGTTTATTATCTCATTCACTAACATCTCGGTCGTAACGTTACTGGTCGTGCTGTGCGTCAGCACCCTGGGCCTGGATACCACTTCGCTCGCTGCCTTGCTCGCTGCCGGTGGTCTGGCGATAGGTATGGCACTTTCCGGTACGGTGCAGAACTTCGCCGGAGGAATCATGCTGCTGGCGTTCAAGCCCTTCAAGGCCGGAGATATGATTGAGGCACTGGGAACGATGGGCAAAGTGGTGGAGGTGAATATCACCGCCACCAAGATCCTTACGCCGGACAACCGGGTGGTCATCCTGCCTAACGGCGCCCTGTCGAACGGCACGATCAACAACTACAACGGCCGTCCGCTCCGCCGCGTAGAGTGGTCCGTCAGCGTGTCCTACGGCGTGGATGCAGCCAAATGCAAGGCCGCCATATTGGATATCCTCAATTCCGACCAGCGGATCTTACAGGCCGACACCGATATGCAGGACCTCTATAAGGAACTGAACATCAGTGCCTACCAGCTCTCTACGGTCAACTATCGCATGGATGCCATCCCTGCGCCCTTTGTGGCTCTGAAGTCGCTCAACGACAATGATATCACCTTTGTGGTGCGCGCGTGGGTGCGCGGCGCGGATTATTGGGACGTGTTCTTCGAACTGCAGGAACGTTTCTATACCGAACTGCCGCCGCAAGGCTTCACCTTCGCTTATCCGCACGTGGATGTCACCATGCTGAAGCCCGAAGACTGATAATCCCAGACAACACACGAGATATTTACCTAACTTTTATCGAGACACTATCGAGACATTATCGAGACGTTCACCTGAAAATTGACGGCTGATGGCAGAATGCTTATTAGGTAAGACATTGACGGAGTTGCAGCAAGTGGCGCAGAGCGTCGGACTGCAGCGTTTCGCCGGCAAACAGTTGGCGGAGTGGCTCTATATGCGTCGTGTCTCGTCGTTTGACGAGATGACGAATATATCGCTCAAGGGACGCGAAGCACTCCGTGCACGCTACACCATCGGTCGGCATGCCCCCGTACGTGAAGCCATCAGTGAGGACGGCACTCGCAAGTACTTGTTTGAGATAAATCATAAATCTCTCAACTATATTGAGAGTGTCTATATTCCAGAAGACGATCGTGCCACGCTCTGCGTGTCGTCGCAGGCGGGTTGTAAGATGGGCTGTCGTTTCTGTATGACCGGTACCCTCGGTTTTCACGGCAACCTGTCTGCTGCAGACATCCTCAATCAGATCTTCGAAATAGACCAAATTGCAATCACCAAAAACGGAGTTAATCGCGCCCTTGCGGCAGAGAATCACCAATCACCACTCTCCAACCTTGTCCTCATGGGGGAGGGCGAACCGATGGACAACCTGGACGAGGTACTCCGTGCGCTCGAGATCATGACAGCCGATTACGGATGTGCATGGTCGCCCAAACGGATTACGGTCTCTACGGTAGGTATTCCCGCCATGAAGCGCTTCCTGGACGAGAGCGAGTGTCATCTGGCTGTCTCGATGCACAATCCCTTCCCTGCAGAGCGGGCACAGATCATGCCGGCAGAGAAACTCTTCTCCATCACTGAGGTGGTGGCGCTGCTGCGTCAATACGATTGGACACACCAGCGCCGCGTCAGCTTCGAGTATATCTGCTGGGCGTCGAGCGACTCGACCTCCGGACAGACGGTGCAGGCTAATACTACGCCGCGACATGCTAAGGAACTGCTGCGATTGCTGCGCGGTCTGCCCTGCCGCATCAATCTGATTCGTTTCCATGAAGGCGTAGATCGTGCTTTCCCTGCCTCAGACGAACAGGCGATGGAGTGGCTGCGCGACTATCTGACAAAAAACAACCTCACCACAACGATTCGTCGTTCGCGTGGTGAGGATATTCTTGCCGCCTGCGGCATGCTGGTCAATGCCCTGCAGACTTCTTAAACCTTACATCTTTCCTCTTTCCTCTTTCCTCTTTCATCCTTCTACAGTAGCATTTTGCTGAGTTGATCGTAGTATTTGGGTGACACGGGTACCGGTTTGATCGCCGCTACGTCCAGTTCGGCCTGAATCATTCCTTCTTTGTCGCGCCGCAACACCTTGACGTGACGCGGATTGACGAAATACGAGCGATGGCAACGTACAATGCCGTGCTTCGCCATCAGTTCTTCTATGCCTCGCATCGATTGCCGCAAGACATATTCCTTGACGATGCCAGCTTCCAGATAATGGATGCTGACGTAGTTCTCCTGCGCGATGATATAGAGGAGTACCTCGCGGGCAATCACCAGTTTTAATCTACCTGTACTGTCGGCAAAACGTACCAGGTCGGCGTCTGCCAGTTCTTGTTCGTCGGGGTGGGTGGTACAAATGACGAAGTCGATGATCAGGTATGGATACGTAATGGTGGAGGCAAGGAGGATCATGCAGCGGCCCAAGGCGGGGAAATAACCGTAATCGCCGTAGAGCAGGGCCATGTAGAGTGCCATGAAACAACCACTCACGATCCATTCGGTGGCCGACCATAGGATGTATTGCAGCCACGACAGCCTACCTTCGCGTCCCTGCATCGTCATCGCGATGCGCGAGAGTGCCAATATACCCACCATGATGGCCGATAGGATCAGCGTGTTGATCACCATTCCGTTGATCGGTTCGTCCAGAAAGCGCATCATCCATGCGCTCTCATACAGCAAGATGAAGCACAAGAAGAAGACCGGCACGATGATTACATGCAGCAACATCGAGGTTACAGATAGTACAGAAGCGGGAATTTTTGTCATTTTCTTGTCACTTTTTATGATGTGACGAAATGGAGTTTCGTGATTTTTCGTCACTATATTTCCATTTTAGTCATTATTTATACGTATTTGGTCACATTTTGCATCAACCTTGTCACAATTAGTTGGATAGCTTCGATTTTTGTAGTACTTTTGCATCGTCAAATCAATTAAATCCTTTACTACTATGGACAAGACGATTATTATTCAGCCTGAGAGCGGTTTGCAGTACGATTGGAAAGCTATAGCCGCTGATCCGAGTGCAGCGCACGATCCGAAGATGGATCTGGTTGCTTACAAGGCACAATATATAAATAGGATCGCGCAAGCACGCGCGTGTAGTCAGGAACCTGTCTTAATGAGCCTGCCGATTATCGACGAGAACCGTTACTTTGCTTCTATCACTCGCGGTATGACGATGCAGGAACGTAAGAACGTACTCTACTGGTTGGGTGGTTCCACTGAGCGTCTGCGTAACATCCACACCTTGTACAACCTCGCACTCTTCCGCTTGGCAGCGCAACACTGTGTTCACATTGTTGACGTGACTAGTCCTATGTTGGCTAATCTCCGTTATGAAACGCTCCTCGAGCAAGACGGAGTAACGCTCTCACCTGAAGGCTTAGCCCTCGTGGATCACGAACTTGCTAAAGTTCGTGCCCACGAGTCGGCTTAACGCCTATTCGCTTTGGCTTGCTCGCGAGCCAGACGTTGCTGCTCGCGTTGCATTTTCTCCAAACGCTCCATAAAGCCGGACTTAGGTTTCCCGGCTTTTTTCTTTTTGTTCTCTTCTATCTCCTGGAGCAACTTCTTGTCATCCAGCGACCAACGGAAGATCATCGTCTGCATGATAGTGATGAAGAGCGACAGCAGGTAGTAGTAGCTCAGACCGGCCGCGTAATCATTGAAGATGAAGAGGAACATGAGCGGCATGGCGTACATCATGTACTTCATGAACTTCATGTTCGGGTCGGTGGCCTGCGACTGCATCGTGATATAGGTATAGACGATGTTGACGATGGTCATCAGAAGGCAGAACAGCGACAGGTGGTCGCCCAGCAACGGGATGTTGAAGCCCCAGTGGAACACGGCGTCGTATGTAGAGAGGTCGGGTGCCCAGAGCAGCGACTTGCCGCGCAGCTCGATGGCGGTAGGCAAGAACCAGAACATAGCCATCAGTACCGGGAATTGGAACAGCATCGGTAGGCAGCCGCTCATCGGATTGACGCCAGCCTGCTGGTAGAGCAGCATGGTAGCCTGTTGGCGTTCCTGCATCTTGTCTGCCGGGTACTGCGCGTTGATGGCATCTATCTGCGGTTTGAGTACACGCATCTTCGCGCTTGACTTATACGACACAAACACGAAGGGCAGGATGATCAGTTTGATGACGATGGTCATCAGCAGGATGACGATGCCGATGTGCAGTCCCCAACCGGTGAACAGATCGAACATCGGGATGACCAGTATGGTGTTGATCCAACTCACAATCTTCCATCCCAGCGGCACGAGTTTGTTCAGGTGCAAGCGTTCGTCCCTGGCCACGCCTTCGTCATACGCCTTAAGCGTATGGTAGTGGTTCGGGCCCATATAGAAGCGCATACCGGTCAGCGTCTTGCCGTTCAGGTCGAAGGGCAGGGTCGTCTGGGTGGTGTATTGCTTGATATAACCCGAGTATTTGGGTTGGACGTTCGAGTGGAACTCGGATGACGAGAAAGCGTCGTCGGCTATCAGTACGGTGGAGAAGAACTGATCCTTATAGGCTATCCAGCGCACGCGTGCGGACTCTTTCTCTGCATCGTCTTTCGACTCGCTCAGCTTCTCGATGTCGCCTCCGGAGAGCATGTACTGCAGTTGGGCGTAACGCTCTTCGAACTTACGTCCCTGCTCCTGCTGCGGAATGAGTTGTTGCCAACGCAGTTCCATCGAGTTGGTGTTCTGTGCCAGCTCGGTCTGCATATTATGCGGCTGGAGCGTCAGATGCACCATGTAGTTGTCCGACAGGTCGTATACCAGATCCAACCATGCATCGGGTGTGGAGGTGGGCAGACGCAGGATGGCGCGGCCCGGCACCTCGGTCTCCACCTGAGTGAAATAGAGGTTGGAAGTCTGCAGAATACGGTTGTTGGCTGTGATGAGCGTGAAGGCCATCTGCGACTCGTCGCCGCGGAAGAGGCAGAGCGGGTGCAGACTGTCGCCTGCGGCGTGATAGTCGAGCAGCTCAGCCTGCGTGATCATACCTCCGTGCGTAGAGAGGGTCAGACGTACATGTTCATTCTCCAACTGAACGAACTTTTCCTCGCCCTGTGCGGCCGGTGCAAAATTGCCGTATGCAGCCTGCAGGCGTGCCTGACGGTCTTCCTCCGTCACTTGTTCAGCGGCAGCAGTAGCCTCGGGCGATGCCTGCAGCATGGCAGTGATGGAGTCGCTCAGGCGCTGCGCCTCGGCTTCCGCCAGGCGCAACGCAGCGATGGAATCTTGTTCGTGTTGACGCTTCGCCAACTCCTCCTTGGAGGGGCGGTTGAGCATCGTAAATCCTACAAAGATGGCGGCTATCAGAAGAAAGCCGATCCAGGTGTTTTTATCCATTTAATATGTGTTACGTTTTTTCTTTTAGTTACAATCAGATGATGTCGAAGGCTACGTCCATCATGTTGGTGAACGAGGTCTGACGTTGCTCGGCGCTCATTGCTTCGCCGGTAACAATATTGTCCGACATCGTGATCATCACCAGTGCTTTCTTGCCTGCGCGTGCAGCGTTCATATAGAGAGCAGGAGCCTCCATCTCGACGCACAGTACACCCATGTTGATCCATTTGTCGTTGTGGGCGTTCTCGGTATAGAACGAGTCGGACGAGAACACGTTACCTACGCGGTAGCGGTAACCGAATTTCTCGGCACTCTCAGCAGCCTTGCGGCAGAGGTCGAAGTCGGCGATAGGAGCATATACACCGGGCAGTTCGAACTGAATGCCGTAGTTGCTGTTGTGGCACGAGCCTTGTGCAACGACAATGTCACCCAGGTGCAGGTCTTTGTGCAGCGAGCCGGCAGAACCTACGCGGATGATGGTGTCTACGTCATAGAAATTGTACAACTCGTAGGTGTAGATACCAATGGACGGAATACCCATACCGTGGCCCATTACAGTCACTTTCTTGCCTTTGTATTCACCGGTGAAGGCGAGCATGCCGCGTACGTTGTTCACCTGTACGGCATTCTCCAAATAACGCTCTGCCATCAGTTTGGCGCGAAGCGGGTCACCAGCCATGATTACCGATTTTGCGATCTCTCCGTACTGCGCACTGATGTGCGGGGTAGGACATTGATTCTTTGCCATAATTGTTTGTGTGTTTTAAAAAAGGTTAATAATGTTATTTATGATGTATGAATTTGCTCTAAACGCTGAACGTTTATCCGTTCAATTTGTACCACTCGATAGCGTGTTCGAGGTCTTCCGGCGTATCGATGCCGATGGTCTCCTGGTCGGTCACGCCCACTTGGATGTGATAGCCGTTCTCCAGCCAGCGGAGTTGTTCGAGTCGCTCTTTCTCCTCCAACGGAGAGGTGGGCAGCTGCGTGATCTTCTCCAGCACATCTGCGCGGTAGGCATAGATGCCTATATGGCGGTAGTGCGTACCGTCGGCGCAGGCGATCACCTGGCGCGAGAACATCTTTGCTTCGCCTGTCTGCTTGTCCCATTCCACTTTGGGCGTGTTGGGGTTCGCCAGTGCCTCGGGGCTGTCCTTCGCCGTGAACGGACGTACCAGCGTTGCTATCTGGGTCTTTTCGTTTCGTTCGAAGCAGGCCATCAGCGCTTCAATCTGTTCGGGCTGGACGAAGGGTTCGTCGCCCTGTACGTTGATGATGACGGTGTCGGTGTCGTTCTGTGTGCGCCAGGTAGGCGTCGTGATGGCGTAGTAGGCCTCCAGACACCGTTCGGTGCCGCACCGATGGTCCGGTCGTGTCATGACTACCTTACCGCCGAACGACTCCACGGCATCGTAGATACGTTCGTCGTCGGTGGCAACCACCAAAGTATCCAGGGCTTTGGAGGCCTGTTCGTACACACGGTGGATCACCGTCTTGTGGCACAGGTCGGCCAGCGGTTTGCCCGGAAAACGGGTGGACGCGTAGCGCGCCGGTATGATTCCTATATATTTCATAGTGTCTAAACTTTCATTTCCAGACTACCTTGTTCTATTTTGGAGAGCAAGGTGATAGCTCCTGCTATAGTCTTCACGTTTTGTATCGACGCATAGCGTCGTCCGGTCTTCTGACCCTTCTTGTCCCGCTCTTCCACCAGCATGCAGCGCTCCGGTCGGCTGATGGCGTATTGCACGATCCTACCAAAGGCTTCCGATTGCCAGTACGCCTCTTTCTTCTGCACGAAATAGACGGTCATCCGTTCCTGCTTGAGTAGTATCTTCTCGATGCCCAACTTGCAGCAGAGCCATCTGAGGGGTACGACGCTCAGCAGTTCCTCTGCCGGTTCGGGCAGTATGCCGAAGCGGTCGATGAGTCGCTTGCGGAAGTCGAGCAGTTGCTGGTCGCTATGCAGGCTGTCCAATTCGCGATAGAGGGTGATGCGTTCGCTGATATTCTCGATGTAGTCGTTGGGGAAACAAACCGGCAGGTCGGTCTCCAACTGCGCGTCGGAGCACCAAAGGCGCGCCTCTCCTCGTTCCTCCCCTGAAGGGAAGGATGATGCTTGAGCCCCTCCATTTAGGGAGGGGTTGGGGGAGACCTCCATTTCTTCCTTCAGTTCCTCGACAGCCTCGTTGAGGATGCGCTGGTAGGTCTCATAGCCCAGGTCGGCGATGAAGCCTGATTGCTCTGCGCCCAGCATGTTGCCTGCGCCGCGGATGTCCAGGTCCTGCATGGCCAGATTGAAGCCGGCCCCCAGTTCGGCGAAGGTACTCAGTGCCTCCAGCCGTCGCCGTGCATCCTCGGTGAGCAGTTCCTTGTCCGGCGCGATCAGGTAGCAATAGGCTTTGCGGTTGCTTCTTCCCACGCGTCCGCGCAACTGATGAAGGTCAGCCAGACCGTACTGTTGGGCGGAGAAGATAAGGATTGTGTTCACGTTGGGTATGTCCACGCCCGACTCGATGATGGTGGTTGAGATGAGTATGTCGTAGTCGTAGTTGATGAACGCTTCCAGCCGTTGTTCCATCTCGTCGGCGGGCAGCTGTCCGTGGGCGATGACCATCCTTGCCTCGGGGCACAGGCGCTGGATACGATTGGCTATACGCGGAAGCATCTCGATGCGGTTGTTGACGATGAAGATCTGTCCGTTGCGTCCCATCTCCAGTTCGATGGCCTCCTTGATGAGGTCCTCGTCGTCCAGCGTGATCAGTTCGGTCTGGACAGGGTAGCGGTTCTGCGGCGGGGTGGTCATGACGCTCAAGTCGCGTGCACCGAGCAGCGAGAACTGCAGCGTGCGCGGGATAGGCGTTGCGGTAAGGGTCAGTACGTCAATGTTCGTTCGCATACTCTTCAGCCTCTCCTTGACGGCGACTCCGAATTTCTGCTCTTCGTCGATGATCAGCAGTCCCAGGTCGTGCCATTTGACGCTCTTGCCCACGATCTTATGGGTGCCGATCAGTATGTCTATCTTGCCTGCCTCCAGTTCGGACAGCAGTTCTTTGGTCTCTTTCGCACTCTTGAGGCGGCTCAGGTATTCGATCCGCACGGGCATGTCCTTCATGCGTTCGCGGAAGGTGTTGTAGTGCTGCAACGCCAGTACGGTGGTAGGCACGAGCACGGCCACCTGTTTGCCGTCGGTGGCCACTTTGAACGCGGCACGCATCGCCACTTCGGTCTTACCGAAGCCTACGTCGCCGCATACGAGTCTGTCCATCGGCATGGGGCTCTCCAGATCGCGCTTGACGTCGGCTGTCGCCTTGGCCTGGTCGGGCGTGTCCTCGTAGAGGAACGACGCTTCCAGTTCGTGCTGCATGTATCCGTCGGGCGAGTAGGCATGTCCCTGCTGCTGCTTGCGTGTGGCGTAGAGGCGGATGAGGTCGCGGGCGATGTCTTTCACCTTGTCCTTGGTGCGCTCTTTGAGCCGCTCCCACGCACCGCTACCCAGTCGGGCGATAGTAGGTTCGCTGCCTTCACGCCCTTTGTACTTGCTAATGCGGTGCAAGTTGTGGATGCTGACGAACACGTTGGCTCCGTCGCGGTAGTTGAGCTTGATCATCTCCTGCGGACGTCCGTTGACGGGTGTCGTCACCAGGCCGCCGAACTTAGCGATACCATGATCGCTGTGCACCACATAGTCGCCAATCTGCAGCTGGTTGATCTCGCGCAGCGTAATGATGGCTTTACCGCGTCGTGCGTTCTCGCTGGCTATCATTACGCGGTGGTAGCGCTCGAAGATCTGATGGTCGGTATAGCAGCAAATCTTCAGTCCCCGATCCACAAACCCCTCATGCAGCGTTGCGTTGATGCCGATGAAGGAAATACAAGCCTCTCCTCGGTCCTCCCCTAAAGGGAAGGAAGTGGGTTGAGCCCCTCCTTCTAGGGAGGGGTTGGGGTAGGCTTCCATGATCGCTTTGAGTCTGTCGAGTTGCTTCTGCTGCTCCGCCAGGATATAGATCTTGTAGCCCTCTTCGATGTGCCGCTTCAGGTCTTCCGTCAGCAGGTCGAACTGCTTATGGAACAGCGGTTGGGGACTTGTCTCGAAGCGGATTGTGCTGTAGGTCTGAAAACTGCTCTTCTCCGCCAGCTCGATCGTCGTCAGTTTTTCCGTGTTACTCAGGTCTTCAGGTATTCCCAGGCCGTCCAGCTTGAATCGCACCACGCTCCACTCATTGCTTACCCATATGGTCTTCTCGCTCAGATAGTCGATCACCGATCCGTCGTTGGACGAAGCACTCGTGCCGTCGTCGGACGTTCCTACTATCTCTGCCGTCTTCACGCGCTCTTTCGACAACTGGTTCTCGATGTCGAAGATGCGGATACTCTCGATCTCATCGCCGAAGAAATCCAGACGGTAGGGGTCGTCGTGGCTGTAACTGTATATATCCACAATGCCGCCCCGGATAGCGAACTGGCCGGGTTGGAACACGAAGTCCACCCGCTCAAAATCCAAGTCCGTGAGTTGTTGCGTCAGGCGCGACTGCTGCACCTCCTGTCCCTCTTTGAGCTGAAAACGGATAGCCTCCAGCGTTTCCTGCTTCGGTACGCGCTCTGCCACCGCCTCGGGGTAAGTGATGATGAGGGGCGGCCGGCTGTCTGCGGCCTGATCGAACCGGCTGCTGAGTGCGGTCAGGCACTCGGTGCGTTGTATCTGCGCGGCCTCGTCCACGGCACGCCTCTTGCGGGCGGCGGGGAAGAAGAAGACCTGTTGCGTGAGGGTCTTCAGATCACCAAACATGTAGCGTGCTGACTCCTCGTTGTCCATCACTATGAACAGCGGTCGGGTGGTGCGATGCGCGATGTCGGTCAGCATCAACGAGCGCGCGCTCGCGTGCAGTCCGCACAAAAGGAGATGTCCTCCCCTCGTCAATTCGCGACGGATAGCACTCATCTCCGGGTGCTCCGCGAAGAGTGTCTGTAGCTCCTCTATCTGCACACTAACCCAATTTGGGCGCAAAGGTACAACAAAAATTGAATATATACAAGTTTTTTACAAAAAAAATCGAAAAGTGGCATATGCATTTGCATATGTCAATTTTTTTTAGTACTTTTGTGCCCGATTTTTGTAATATGGTGGAAAACGGGCTCATATTCAGGTGTTTTGCCAGTGGTAGTAGCGGTAACTGTTACTATCTGGGTACGCGTCAGCGAGGTGTTCTCATTGACGCAGGCATCTCTGCGCGTCAGATACAGAAATGTCTGCGCGAGATGGGACTGGACTTCCAGAACATCATGGGCGTGCTGATCACTCACGATCATGCCGATCATATCCGTGCCGTAGGCACCCTGGGTGAGCGTGTGCGCCTGCCCATCTACACCACTGCGCAGATACACGAGGGTATCGACCGCAACTATGGTGTACGGGAGAAGCTACGTACCAGCCGTCGCTATTTCGAGGCAGGTCAGCCGTGGGAACTCTTCGGCATGCAGATCAACACTTTCCATATAGAGCATGACTCCACCGATTGTCTTGGATACGCCATCGACTATCTGGGTCAGCGCTTCGTGATCATCACCGACTGCGGCAGCATCAATGAGGAAATGCAGGCCTTTATCCGTTCGGCCAACCATCTGGTGATTGAGGCCAATCACGATGAGCACATGCTGCTGAACGGCCCTTACCCCACCTATCTGAAGGAGCGTATCCTGAGTCCGCGGGGACACCAGTCGAACGATGTGTGCGGACAACTGCTGGCCCGTAACTGGCAGCCCACGCTGCGTAACATATGGCTCTGCCATCTCTCGCTGGAGAACAACGATCCGCAAGTGGCTTACGATACCGTGGCCGCCCATCTGCTCAATGCCGGCATACAGCCCGGGCACGACGTGTTCCTCCGCGCACTCGACCGTACCACCCCCGGGCCGGTATATGAACTAAACGATCAAATAATCAAGTCTGACAGTGAACAACTGACAGCCAAATCCGAATAATTATGATGGAACGTCTGGTTATTATCCCAACCTACAACGAGAAAGAGAACATCGAGGCAATCATCACCGCTGTGATGGAACTGCCTATTGCATTTAACGTCCTTGTCATCGATGACGGTTCGCCCGACGGCACTGCCGACATCGTCAAGAAGATGATGAAGGGTCAGTTCAAGGACCGTGTCTTCCTCGTTGAACGCAGTGGCAAACTGGGTCTGGGTACAGCCTATATCGCCGGTTTCCGTTGGGCTATCGAGCACAAGGCCGACTATATCTTTGAGATGGATGCGGACTTCAGCCATAATCCGCAAGACCTATTGAAGCTCTACGACGCGTGCGCCAACCAGGGTGCAGACCTAGCCATCGGCAGTAGGTATGTGACCGGCGTGAATGTGGTCAACTGGCCTATGGGACGCGTGCTGATGAGCTATTTCGCCAGCAAGTACGTACGCACGGTGCTGGGTGTGGATATCCACGACACCACTGCAGGCTTCGTTTGCTATCGCCGCCACCTGCTGGAGACGCTGGAACTGGACAAGATCCGCTTCAAAGGCTATGCCTTCCAGATAGAGATGAAGTTCACCGCTTCCAAGTGCGGTGCGAAGATCATTGAGGTGCCTATCATCTTCGTAAACCGTGTACTGGGAACGAGCAAGATGAGCGGTGGTATCTTCTCTGAAGCCCTGCTGGGCGTTATTCGTCTGAAGATCTCTTCGTGGTTCCGCAAATATCCGAAATTGTAACACCTCTACGCTAAAGGAACAAAGACCGCAGGCAAGCCTGCTAAAAGACAGTAGATTATAATGAATTCGTTAGAACAATCTTTATCGCAATTGGTCAAAGCGGCTGTGAAGTCGCTCTACGCGATAGAAGCGACGGACGCGCAGGTACAACTGCAGAAGACCCGTCCGGAGTTTGAGGGAAACATCACCGTTGTGGTGTTCCCCTTTGTCAAGTTGGCCCGCAAGGCCCCTGCTCAGACAGCGTCTGAGATAGGTGAATGGTTATTGGTGAATGGTGAAGGACTGGTTGCCAAATACAATGCGGTGCAAGGTTTTCTGAACTTGTCTATTGATGATGCCTTCTGGGTAAAACAACTGATCGAAATCGACCAAAATGCCGATTTCGGGAAACTACAAAGGGACAATGTACAAGGTACAAAGCCGTTGATGATGGTGGAGTACAGCTCGCCGAACACGAACAAGCCTTTGCATTTAGGTCATGTGCGTAACAACCTGCTGGGTTATTCGATTGCCAAGATCCAAGAGGCGAACGGATGGAAGGTGGTGAAGACGAATATTGTCAACGACCGCGGCATACATATCTGCAAGTCGATGCTTGCATGGCTGAAGTTCGGCAACGGCGAGACACCCGAGACGAGCGGCAAGAAGGGTGATCACCTGATAGGTGACTACTATGTCCGTTTCGACAAGGAATACAAAGCCCAGATCGCCGAGATGACGGCGAAAGGCATGGACGAGGAGACGGCGAAGAAAGAAGCACCGCTGATGTTGGAAGCACAGGAGATGCTCCGTAAGTGGGAAGCCAACGACCCCGAAGTACGCGGCCTCTGGGCGAAGATGAACGAATGGGTCTATGCCGGCTTTGACGAGACCTACAAAAGGATGGGTGTGGCGTTCGATAAGATTTATTACGAATCGAACACCTATCTGGAGGGCAAGTCGGAAGTGGAGAAGGGACTGGCCAGCGGTCAGTTCTACCGCCGCGAAGACGGCAGCGTCTGGGCTGACCTGACCAAGGACGGACTGGATGAGAAACTACTGCTCCGTTCGGACGGCACGTCGGTGTATATGACGCAAGATATCGGTACGGCCAAGTTGCGCTTCCAGGACTATCCGATAGACAAAATGGTCTATGTGGTAGGTAACGAGCAGGAATATCACTTCAAGGTGCTGTCTATCCTGCTGGACCGCCTCGGTTTCCCCTTCGGCAAAGAGCTCGTGCATTTCTCGTACGGCATGGTGGAGTTGCCGAATGGCAAGATGAAGAGCCGCGAAGGCACGGTGGTGGATGCGGATGACCTGATGGACAAGATGGTGGAGGACGCGAAGGAGATCAGCAAGGACAAGGTGAACACGCTGCAAGGCATCACCGATGCTGAGGCCAACGAGATAGCGCGCAAGGTAGGACTGGGTGCGTTGAAATACTTCATCCTGAAGGTTGATCCGCGCAAGAGCATGCTGTTCAACCCTGCGGAGTCGATTGACTTCAACGGCAACACGGGTCCGTTCATCCAATACACCTACGCGCGTATTCAGTCAGTGCTCCGCAAAGCGGAAGGAGCGGTTACGGCGGATGGGTTACGGGTTACGGGACTAGATCCCAAAGAATTGGGATTGATCCAGCGCCTTTGCGAATACCCCTCTGTCGTTCGCACGGCCGGCGATGATTTCAGTCCGGCAGTCATCTGCAACTATGCTTATGCGCTGGCGTGCGACTTCAACTCGTTCTATCACGACCTCTCGATACTCAACGAGCCCGACGAGCAAAAGAAATCGCTACGTCTGCTGTTAGCAAAGAACGTAGCGAAAGTGTTGCTGAGCGCGATGGCGCTGCTTGGCATCGAGATGCCCGAACGGATGTAAGAAGAGTGACTTTCTAATCCAGTTTCAACACGGCGAGGAATGCTTTCTGAGGCACTTCGACATTACCGATCTGCTTCATGCGTTTCTTGCCGCGTTTCTGTTTCTCGAGCAATTTGCGTTTGCGGCTGACGTCACCTCCGTAGCACTTGGCCAGCACATCCTTACGGACCTGCTTGACGGTCTCGCGTGCGATGATCTTCGCGCCGATGGCAGCCTGGATGGCTATGTCGAACTGCTGGCGCGGCAGGAGTTCCTTGAGTTTCTCACACATGCGACGGCCGAAATCGACGGCGTTGTCGCGGTGGGTGAGGGTAGAGAGTGCGTCCACCTGTTCGCCGTTGAGGAGTATGTCCAGTTTGACGAGGTTAGAGGGACGGAAACCGTTCATATGCCAGTCGAAGGACGCGTAGCCCTTGGAGATGGACTTGAGTTTGTCGTAGAAGTCGATGACTATCTCGCCAAGCGGCATGTCGAAGAGCAGTTCCATGCGGTTGCCGCTGATATATTCCTGTTTGACGAGTTCGCCTCGCTTGCCGAGGCATAGCGTCATGATAGGGCCGATGAAGTCGGCTGTGGTGATGACCGACGCGCGGATGTAGGGCTCTTCGATGCGGTCTATCTCCGTCAGGTCGGGCATGCCGGCAGGATTATGCACCTCGACCATGCCGCCGTCTTTGGTATAGACATTGTAACTTACGTTAGGTACGGTGGTGATGACATCCATGTCGAACTCGCGGTCGAGGCGCTCTTGGACGATCTCCATATGCAGCAGTCCGAGGAAGCCGCAACGGAAACCGAAGCCCAGGGCCATGGACGATTCGGGCTGGAAGGTAAGGCTGGCGTCGTTGAGTTGCAATTTCTCGAGCGAAGCGCGCAGGTCTTCGTAGTCCTCCGACTCGATGGGATAAACACCGGCGAAGACCATCGGTTTGGCTTCTTCGAATCCGGCGATGGCTTTGTCGCACGGCCGTGCCACGTGGGTGATGGTATCTCCCACTTTGACTTCGGTGCTGGTCTTGATACCCGATATGATATATCCCACGTTGCCTGCGCTGATGGATTTACGCGGACTCATGTCGAGCTTGAGGATACCTATCTCGTCGGCGTCGTACTCCTTGCCGGTATTGACAAAGCGCACGAGGTCGCCGCTATGCAGCGTGCCGTTGACCACCTTGAAATAGGCGATGATGCCCCGGAAGGAATTGAAGACCGAGTCGAAGACAAGGCACTGCAGCGGTGCGTTAGGGTCGCCTACCGGCGCAGGGATGCGCTCGACGATGGCGTCGAGTATCTCCGGCACTCCTTCGCCCGTCTTGGCCGAGCAGCGTAGAATCTCCTCGCGCTTGCAGCCGAGCAGGTCGATGATCTCATCCTCCACGCGTTCGGGCATGGCGTTGTCCATGTCGCATTTGTTGAGTACGGGGATGATCTCGAGGTCATGTTCGATAGCCATGTAGAGATTGCTGATCGTCTGTGCCTGAACGCCCTGTGTGGCATCGACGACGAGCACGGCTCCTTCGCACGCCGCGATAGAGCGGCTCACTTCATAGGAGAAGTCCACGTGCCCCGGAGTGTCGATGAGGTTGAGCGTATAGCCCTTGTAATCCATCTGGATGGCATGGCTCTTGATGGTGATGCCACGCTCTTTCTCCAGGTCCATGTCGTCGAGCACCTGGTTCTCCATCTGGCGCACGTCCACCGTTCCGGTGAGTTCCAACATGCGGTCGGCCAGGGTGCTCTTGCCGTGGTCTATATGTGCAATAATACAAAAATTACGTATCTTATCCATAATCGGCTGCAAAATTACTACAATTTTTTGATATACGCAAATAATTGGTAAAAATAGCAAAAGTAATGAATATATTTGCATATGTTAAAAAAAAGCAAACAAATATTTGTAGTACCTTCGGACTCCGCCTTGTTGCACAATTCCCCCGAAGCTACGTTCTCACTGTTGTGCGAACAACAAGTATTTTGCCACCAAAATATAAATAGATTTACATTTTATTGCCCAAATCCTTGTTTATTCCAAAAATTTGTAGTACCTTTGCAGCCGCAAAGGTTTGAAAAGATACTATGACTACTTTATCGGATAGCGAAAGAGAAAAAATGATGGCGGACATGAAGTCCTTTGACGAGCCGATGCCTGCTGTGGGAATCTTCTGGTACGACCCGGAGGAACATGATTTCTTCGGCGTATATAAGAAGGAGCTGACGCCTAAAATGGTAGAGGAGGCCGCAGAGAAAGGTTTGCCGTTTATCAACTATCAGACTTTGCATCGTCAGATTTGGCAGAAGCAGTATTTCCGGGCATTGGCCAAGCACGAGCCAACCAAGTTCAGCGGTGATTATACGCAAGTACCGCGTGGTCGCGTAGCATGGAATATTGATAAGTTTATCGTTTTTGTTGGTCAATGGGCCAAGGACAAGGAGGACGAGTTGACTGAACTGATAGAGAAATACTATGCTTTGCCCTATTTTGAATTCCGTTATGATGAGCATTGGGACTTAGGTCACGGCTGGTCAGGCGATTTATAAAATCTCGTCGCTTCCCGACGTAAAACAGAAGGACATATTAGAAATTAAGCGTTTGCTTTATTTGAGGATCTGTTCATTTCTCGACAATTTGAAATCTCTTTCCAAGAATAATGCTAGACGCTCGCGCTGTGCGTGGGTTGTCTGCATATTAGAAGAGATGGGAGTTGAGACACGCACACACCAATAGCAGTTGGCTCACGTTTATATATATAGAATATTAACATAAGGATCATTATGAAAAAATTATTATCATTTTGTGTAATGTGCTTGATTGCACTTACGATGAATGCACAGCGTTGTGCTGTGTTAGAATTTAAAGCCGGCTCAGGGATTTCTCAAGCTGATGTAGATGGTATCTCTGCTATTTTTATCACCTATTTTCGTCCGTCAGGTTATACTATGGTAGAACGAACTCAAATTGACAGGGTTATAGACGAACAGGGTTTTCAGCGTAGCCGTCTGACAGAAAGCCAGATGGTACGCATCGGTCGAATTCTTAATGTATCGAAAATTGTGGTTGGTGATGTAAATGTGGTAATGGGGCAGTACAATGTAGATGCTCGTGTTATTAATGTTGAGAGTGGAACAATTGCAGCAACTGATGGAGCAACATTTTCAGGTTCTTCATATCGAAGCAGTATGCAAACTATTGCAACGAGGTTAGCAAGTAAAATAGCGATAAAACCGGGACCCAAAGTCGCCCCTCAATCATCAGCATCTCCTTCATCTACACTTTCAAACACATTGTCTCAAGTTCCAGAACAAAGAAAAAGGACAGGAGTAGAAATAGTATATGGGTACTTAAAAGTATTTCCCAAAGAGTTAGGAAAATTTGATAGTGAACCAACTACGGTTATTAACCAAATTAATGCTCAGTCGCAATATGGATATAGTAACTGGCGTATACCAACAAATGAAGAGCTTTCCTTATTAAGGGCTAACGATTATCTGAACAAGGGGACAACATATATGACAAAGGAAAACAGAACAGGAGTTGTATTGCTTGTTACTGATGGGAAAAATGACGCTGCTATACAGCAAGATAAGTGTAATCAAGAAAAGCAAGGATATGTGGATTTAGGATTAAAAAGTGGAACATGGTGGAAAAAAGAAAATGAACGTGGCTACTATACTTATAGAGACGCTGATCAAAAATTTAGAGGAAAACTACCGACTAAAGCCCAGGCAGAAGAATTATTATATCAATGTTCATGGAGATGGGACGGGAATGGTTATACTATAACGGGACCTAATGGAAATACTATTTTCTTAGCTCACAGCGGTTATAAAACTCCGGAGGGAACTATTTTAAAGAATATGTCAAGTTATTATACTTGTACATTTGAAAGTGGCGGAGGATCGTACATGTGGGTTCTTGGCTTTGAACCGGATAGGAGAAAGTTTATGGCAGGAGCTCCATGTACTGGTAATAACCTTGTTCGCTTAGTAAAGAAGTTCTAATTAATCACATACAATCAACAGGCGGCGGCAGGGATGTCGCCGCTTTTTCATGTCGGATAGTATCCGACGTAAAAGAAAAAGCCTATTTGAAAAGGCTACATCCGCATTGAGTCTCTTCCGGGCGGGGCGGCGCGTTAGTGACCTGACACAAAGCGGCGGACGGAAGAGGGCGAAGTAAGGCACCGTCAGGATGATGGCGCAGGGAGGATGCCAGCGAAGGGTTAAACCGCCTATGCCCGAGCCCACAACACGGCACGGCATAGCACAACAAGACTAGAGCGGGCAATTATATTGCCCTGGAAAAGAAGAAAGCAAAGCGGCGGCAGGGATGTCGCCGCTTGTGTATTCCGGCATTAGATGCCGGGACAAGAAAACAAAGAAAGAGAACTATCCGAAGGGGCGTTCGATGCGGATGACGGCACGGATGAAGTTGTCTATTTATTGTTGTATTGGTGTTGCACAGGTGTCGCTCAGGTGTCAATCTCGATAATGACGCACTTATCTCGTACTTATCTCCCACTTATCACGCACTTATCACGCACTAATTTGGTGCAAAAATACTACAATTTTTCGGATTTTGCAAGGAAAATGGAGGGATTTTTCGTGTATGTTATACTATATATATACATAGTATATATATACATTTTGTTGACTCATTTTTATTTGCATATGTCAAAAAAAAGCAGTACCTTTGCAGTCGCAAAGGTTTCGCAGACAAGCGAAGTAAGAAATCGATAATCAAGCGAAGTAAACAAACAAGCAATCTATCTATATGAAAAGAACGAATTGGTTTATTGCCTTGCTGATGCTTCTTAACACGGCTGCGATGATGGCGCAACAGAGTGATCCGATCGCCACCGGTTTGGGCGGTGTGGCCACGGTGGCCGGAGAGACCAAGACGGCCCTTGCTGCCGAGGACAGCGCTGCGGTGCAGCCGCCCATCGCGGACAAGCCGCTATGGAAGCAGAAGCTGTACTACGGCTATAATTTCGACATCTATTTTCACAACGACTCGCGTTCGAACCGCAAGGAGAACGGTTGGTCGATTGCCCTGCAACCCGAGGTGGGATGGAAACTCACTGACCGAATCTATTTAGGTATGCGTATTGGCGGTAGTTATGCGAATACGACTATCCAAAGTGATGTAAAACTGGTAGATACTACCTATATCGCCGATCTGCGTGTCCATCATGGTTCATGGCAGATTGAGCCGTATATGCGCTATCGACTCAAGACGCTTTTTAACGGGAAAGTGGGAATCTGGATCGAGACGCATTTATTTACCGGAATGGATTTTCCCCGTGTCACGGATAATATGGAGCGAGGAACGGATTATGAAGGCCTTCGTCATAGTGTCACTTATGGTTTCCAAGTATCGCCGGTGATCACGTATCAGTTCAATAAGAAGAGTACTTTCCAGATATTCTTCTCCATCCTCAGTTTCGGGTATAGTGGTAGTACGTACTGCTATGCGGACGGTTCCAAAGAGTATATCAACGATGTGATCATCTTCTCGGGCAAACTGAGTAACATGATTGCCAATCAATTCACCCCAGGTCTGTACGGCCTGAAATTCGGTGTGCAAAAGAGTTTTTGATGATTGTTGATTGATGATTGATGATTGGTGAGAGTTTGCTTTGGAAGATTCCGCTTGTCGCGACGTGCACAGCGTTGGGACTTGTGCTTCTGCTGCTGATAGCAGTAGGGTGCGTCCTGTATGTGCCTTCGCTTCGCAAAGCAGCGCTGGACAAAGGTGTGGCTATCGCTCGTGAGAAGACGGGCATGGACATTGAGATAGGCGATCTGTCGTTGATAATCGGCGATTCGACTTCTTCTCAAGCTCCTTCTCCTTTTGTTCTTCATGTTTCACCGGTCAATATTTACCGTGCGTACAAGGGGCAGGGGGACTTGCCCGTGGTGGTGGGGATAGACAGCCTCTTCGTAGGTCATCGCGGTCAGGATACTTTAGCGCACGCGCGCACCCTACGCCTGAGGGCGACCATGCGTAATTCACAATGTCCTATCGACAGTATCCGCGAACTGCTATCCGTTCCGATAGAGGTGGAACAGCTGCTGCTGGACGAGGCGGCTTTCCACTCCGACACTCTGATCAAGACGACGGGTGTGGATGTGACCGTAGGTCATCTGGAAGTGGCCAGTCCGGCGCTGAACATCGCCGACGGACGCTATCCGCTACACGGCTTGCGTCTGGAAGATGTGTATTGCGGCATCGACCTGCGGGCAAAGCCGGATAAGGCCAAGCAAGACAGCGCGAAGCAACAGAAGAAGCCGCTGCGCCTCTGCTTTGAACTGCCGGATGGCGAACTGCGTAACATCCATTTTGCCCTCACTCCGCTCGACCTGCATGTGCGTACGGGTTCGCTCTCGACGGAAGCCACGGTGGACGTGGGCACCAACTGCTATACCACCCGCCGGCTGGAGGTGGGGCGTTTTGCGCTCGACCTCAAGCAGCTACATATACCGGTGGATACGATATACGGCACCGCGTGCGCCGACATACAACGCAATCGCATCACCAGTGAGGGACTGCATGTGCGTTCGGACGAGTGGGGTGCACAAGCCGACCTGTCGGCCACGGCGATGGACCTGAAGAGTATGCGTCTGGATGTGTCGGCCGATGCGTCCTACCATGGCAGCAGGGCGCAGGTGCGCGGCTATTATGACATAGACGACGAGGCCTACGATGCCACCGTGCACGTGGAGCGCGTCGATCTCAGGGCACTGATGCAGGACAGCACGCCGCTGGTACTGGCGGGTGAGGTGGAAGCGTCGGGTAGGGGAGTGCGTCCCCGCCGGCCGATGCAATCGAGCGTCCGGGTGCGTCTGGACGAAGCGCGCTACGGCATATGGGATCTGTCCGGCACGCGCCTGAAAGCCTCGACGGACAGCACGGTGACTCTTGACGTGGAAGCGCCGCACCTAACGGTGCGTGCGGCCTCGCCCATGCCTCTGATGACGCTCATCGAGCGTATCAAGCCGATGGTGGCTACCGTCAGCGATTCGGCAGTGCTCGCATCGATCACCTCGCTCAGCGACCTGACGGCACTGGATACGATACGCCGCAGTCTGCCTGCGATAGAGGTGGCTGCGACGATGCATAAAGGCAGTCCGCTGCAACCCCTGATCGATCGCAGCGGAGTGGAGATAGACGAGGCACATCTGTCGCTGCGTTCCGACTCGCTCCGCACCGACCTGACGGCCGATGCCACCCTGCCGCAGACAGAAAACCCCGAGGACGCTACGGCACTGCGACTGCCGGCTATCCGTGGCAGTGTGCGCGTAGGGATGACCGAGGGACACACCGAGGCTACGGTGGAAGCCGCGACGCGACTGACGGACGGCGTGATGACGGTGGAAGGCATATGCACCGATGCCGCTTTCCGGATGGCCGTCCAGCGCGAGGGCAAGCTGTTGCACGGCGACGGCAGGCTGACGCTGGACAGTCTGGCCTACGGCGAGATGGCACTGGGCAACAGGGCTATAGATATGCATCTGACAACCTCGCGGGCCTATGCGAACGCCCTGCGGGTGGATGTGCAATCGGAAGATATACCTCTGGATATAGTGGACGGACTGATCCGTTCGTCGGATCTGGCACTGCACGGTGCCGTTAGGATGAGTGCTTCGGTGGACGGACTGCCCCGCAAGGCGGATGTGTCGGCCGAGGTGCTGCCGCTGGGAGTGCGTGCCGAATACAAACCCTACGAGATAGGTGCCAGCCTGGGCGAGACACCTATCGTGATGAAGCATAATAAAGTGGATCTGAACGGTCTGGCGGTGTACGGCGTGGACAGCACCTATCTGACGCTGAGCGGCGGACTGGACCTCAACCGCATGAGGATGGACATGACCCTGCAGGCCGACAGTTTTGCACCGGTGAAGCTGGTCAAAGACGGACCTTTCCCCGTGTACGGAGAGTTGGCCACCGACCTGCGCGGCACGCTGACCGGTCCGCTGGACAAGCTCGTGGCCGATGTGGACGTGACGATACTACCCACTACCGACATCACCTATCCGATAGACAAGAAGAACCTGGCGCAAGTGAAGCCGCACGGCACGGTGAACGTACGCTATGCCATGGCCGACAGCCTGCCGCTTACGCTGGGCGGACAGATCAATGTGGACGACGGCATGGTGCGCTATTCGCCGAAGATGTATCCGATCATGCCTTTCCGCGTCGATTCGGGCAGCCACGTGTCGTTCCATGGCCCGGCGGGCAAGACGCGACTGGATATATCGGCTTCGCAGCACGTGAAATCGGATGTCAAGTCGGAGGACGAAGAGACGCGCCGCGTGGATTTTACTACCGGTGTGCGGGTGAACGGCGTGGTCGACTCCATCGACATCGGTGCGCTGGATTTCTTCCTGGAAGCCCCGGAAGACGAGACGATCACCCGCGAACTGGAGTCGGTGGATGCCGACATACGCGAAGGTCTGGCGGCCACGCTGCTGGCTACGGGCATGTATATGGGTGAGAGCAACGAGGCGGCACAACAGGACGGCTATGCCCTCTCCTCTATCGTGAACAGTCGTATCAACGCGGCGATGGCCAATTCGAAGATGGGCAGGGTGGTGGATGTCGATCTGAGCACCGCACAGACGGTTCACCTGGGCGGCACCACCAACGATGTGAATGTGGCCGTCAGCAAGTCGTTCCTCAAGAAGCGGCTGCGTATCACGCTGGGTTCTACCTTCACCGACGACCCGGGCATCAACAAGACCAGCGGTCTGCTCAATTCCTTGTCGGCCGAATACAAACTAACCAAAAAAGATAATATCTTCCTGCGCCTGTTCTCGCAGCGCGACTACAACAACGTGCTCGAGGGCGAACTCTATAAATACGGCCTCGGTGTGCGGGCCACCAAGGACTGGCGCCGCTATGAAGACTACCGCGGCGATACCCTCCGGCGCACCTACAACCTGACGGCCGATGCCGGTGTGGCCTACCGTTCGAACAACAGTATAGGTCCGGACCTGACCCTCAAGTCGTCTATCAAGAACCTCTTCGGACGCGACGAGACTTTTGCCATCAAGGCCAACGGAGCGTACTACTGGGGAATACGCAATCGCCATCCGGGTGATCCCAAGAAGACCGACACCTACAAACTCGGCGTCGCCACGGCGCTGGTCTTCCCCTATCTGCATTGGACGGGCACGCATATCCCCGAGGGCACCACACGCTATCTGTTGGGTTACCAATACGAGAATATCGCCGGAGGCTATGGTGTACACAAGCTGTCAGGCGGGTTCACCTATCATATCCGTACGTCGGAGTTTATCACGCATTCGTTCACACCGTTCTACCTCTCCGTTGTGCTGATGAAAGCCGAGTCGGACAGCCTGCTCAACAAAGCGGAGGACTATCCGCAACTGATCAAGCTGTTTGCCGGCAACGAGTTCGTACCCTCTGTCAGCTACAACTTCACCTATAGCGACTATCGTGCCCGCCGTGCGGTCAATACGATGGTTGAACTGGGAGTGAAGGAGTCAGGCAACCTCCTCTATTCCATCTATCGCCTCTTAGGAAAGGGACTGGACGAGAACGGCAATCCCACGCATGCCGCCCAGTTCAACCAATACGTCAAGCTGACGGCCGAACTGTGTAACCGCTTCAATTTCACCGATCGTATATGCATCGCCACGCGCTTGTTCGCCGGGGCGAATATCCCGCTTGGTTTCTCCAAGGACGCACCGCTGTCGGAGGCCTTCTACGCCGGCGGCGGAAGCGGTATGCGTGCCGCCTCGCCTTCGTCCTACGGTCCCGGTAACTTCTATTCGCCCCGCTACAACCAGAGCTTCTTCCATGCCGGTGATGTCAAGCTGGAAGCCAATTTTGAATTCCGCTTCCCGATCGTATGGAAACTCTACGGCGCGGCCTTTCTGGATGCCGGCAACGTATGGAACTGGAAGAGTGCACGCGATCGCTACGGCGAAGAGACCTATCAGGAGATAGTAGAGAAGATGGAGTTGCTCAACGACGTGTACGACGGTATCCTCAACAACCCCGATGTCCTTAGCCAGATAGCCCTTGGCACCGGTGCGGGTCTGCGTCTCGACTTCGACGGACTCGTGCTGCGGCTGGATTTGGGCGTCGCCATCCATGCACCGTATCAGACCTACCGCAAGGACAAAGACGGCAAACTGGATAAGAACCAACCGATCACCTCTTACTTTAATATCCCCTCCGCCCTCGACGCCCTCAAAATCAACGTCGGCATAGGCTATCCGTTCTAAGGTGAAAGATGAAAGATGGAAGATCATTTTTAACAATAAATATACATATTATGAGGAAATTATTCATTCTTAGTTTTGAATGCGTACTATGTTTCGCATTGACAGGCTGCTCCAAGACCCCACAGGAGCAGCACACGAGTTATGAAACGCTGACGCTCCACCGCGAGACGGTGACGGCTCCGCTCACGTGGAGTGCCGCTATCCGCGGTGCAGGCGATGTGTCGATCGTGTCTCGTTGTACGGGTACGCTCAATGAGATCCGTGTGAAGAACGGTCAGCGTGTGAAAGCCGGTGACGTCCTTTTCCGCATCGACAGCCGCAGTGCGGAGAACAGTCTGGCACATGCGCAGGCAGACCTGCAGACAGCTATCGCCCAACGCGACAATGCGCAGCTGGAAGCGGAGAGCAATCGTGAGTTGGCCGAGCAGGGTATCATCAGCGACTACCTGCTGCGCACCAGCCTCAATGCTCTCCAGTCGGCGGAGGCACAAGTGGCACAAGCCCGCGCTGCCGTACGCGATGCGGAGTTGCATCTGGACTATTGTACCATCAAGAGTCCTGTGAACGGACTGGTGGGTAATATCATTCCGCGCGTAGGCGACGTGATTGCCGAAGGCACGATGCTGACCCGCGTAGCCGGCGTGAGTGAGATGGAAGCAGGTTTCTCTCTGACGGAGAGTCAGATCCATGCCTTAGTGGCGGAATCCGGTAGTCTGGAGAAGTTAGCCACGATGGCTCCGCCGATGACGCTGCGCTTCAAAGACGGTAGCGAATACAAGCATAAAGGTCGTATCACCAGCTTCTCGGGTATGATAGACCAGCAGACGGGTTCCGTCACCTGCTATGTCACGTTCCCCAACCCTGACGGCGAACTCTTCTCCGGCATGCAAGGCTCGGTAGTCATGCCTGTTGAATGGAAGGACGTCATGCTCGTGCCGCTCACCGCTATCGTGCGAATACAGAACAAAGTGCTGGTGTATAAAGTGGGTGCAGACAGCCTTGCTACCAGCGCCATCGTAGAGATAGAAGACCTAGGTGACGGTCAGCATGCTGTCCTCACCTCCGGTGCCGAAGTAGGCGAGACGATTGTGGCAAAGGGAGCTGCAAACGTACATGAAGGACAGCGGGTGCTTTTTTAAAGCACATTTGTGATTTGTAATTTGACATTTGTGATTTATGAAAGGAAATATTTTCGTAGATAGAAAGGTGATGGCGGTGTGTATCTCCCTGCTGATCGCCTTAGTGGGCTTTATATGCCTCAAGACGCTGCCTATCGAGCAGTACCCGGATATCGCGCCGCCTACGGTGATGATCTCCACTTCCTACACCGGTGCGGATGCCAACACCGTGATGAAGTCTGTTGTCATGCCGATTGAGGAAGCCGTCAACGGCGTGGAGAACATGGCGTACATGACCTCAGAGGCCAGTGCGACGGGTGATGTGAGCATCAACGTCTATTTCAAGCAAGGCACGGACGCAGACATGGCGGCGGTGAATGTGCAGAACCGTGTGTCGGCGGCTTTAGGACTGCTGCCGCAAGAAGTGACTCGCGTCGGCGTGAAGGTCGAGAAACGTCAGAACAACATTCTGCAGATCGCTGCGCTGGTGAGCCGTGACGGTAAGTTCGACAACGACTTTCTCGCCAACTATATCGACATCAACGTCAAGCCGCGTCTGCTGCGTGTGACGGGTGTCGGCGGTGTGCAGAACCTGGGTAACACCTATTCGCTGCGTATATGGATGAAACCCGACGTGATGGCGCGTTACGGACTCGATCCGCAAGACGTCTTCGCCGCTATCGGCAATCAGAACATGGTGGCCGCTACCGGTGCGCTGGGCGAACAGAGTGGCAACACCTATCAGTACAACCTCGAGTATAAGGGGCGTCTGCAGTCGATCGCGGAGTTCGAAGCTATCGTGCTACGCACCTCGCAAGGCAACGTGCTGCACTTGCGTGATATCGCGGATGTGGAACTGGGTGCATTGTCCTACAGCTTCACGTCGCGTATAGACGGCCAACCCGGCGTGGCGTTCATCATCAATCAGGCACCGGGAGCCAATGCCACGCAGGTCAATGCCGCCATCGGTGAACTCTACAAAGACCTGCAGCAGACGATGCCTGCCGGACTGGAGTTCACCATCATGCAGACGAGCGATGACTTCCTCTATGCCGCTATCCACAACGTGGTAGAGACGCTCATCATCGCCATCCTGCTGGTCATCCTGGTGGTCTATTTCTTCCTGCAGGACTTCAAAGCCACGCTCATCCCGTCTATCTCGATTATCGTGTCGCTATTAGGTACGTTTGCGGTAGTCAAAGTAGCAGGCTTCTCCTTGAATATACTGACGCTCTTCGCCCTGGTGCTCGCCATCGGAACCGTCGTCGATGATGCCATCGTCGTCGTTGAAGCGGTGATGGCGAAGATGGAGGCGGGTTACTCCTCGGCCTACCAAGCCACCAAAGATGCGATGAGCGAAGTGACGGTAGCCGTCATCTCGTGTACGCTCGTCTTCATGGCGGTGTTCATCCCCGTGACCTTCATGCCCGGTACGAGTGGCACGTTCTTCACCCAGTTTGGTATCACCATCGCTAGTTCGGTGGGTCTGAGCTGTATCTCCGCCCTGACGCTCTGTCCGGCGCTGACGGCCATCTTGTTTAAGCCAAAGGCCAACGCCAATGCCCAAGCCAAGAGCTTTGGCCAGCGCGTCAAACAAGCCTACGACGCAGCGTATAACGCGATCTTAGGCAAGTACAAGAACGGCGTGTCGCGCTTCCTACAGAAACCCTCTCGCGCATGGATATGGCTCATCCTAGCCGCTATCGCGATGGTTTTCTCGATGCGTGCGTTGCCTTCGGGACTCGTGCCGCAGGAAGACCAGGGTGTCATCCTCGTGGATGTGACCGCACCGGCCGGTTCGCCTCTGCTCGAGACCGATAAAATCATGGCGCAAGTGGAAGAACATGTGCTGCGGCTCGAAGAAGTGGAGAGTTACGCCAAAGTCACCGGTTTCGGATTGATGTCCGGTACCGGCGTCAGCTATGGTACACTCATCGTGCGTCTCAAACCATGGGACGACCGCAAAGGTCTTGAGCACTATATTGATATGGTGATGTACAAGCTGTATCTGAGTTGCGAAGACATCAAGGACGCGCAGATCATCCCCTTCCAGATGCCGCAGATCCCGGGTTACGGTAATAGCAACGCCATCGACCTGCAGATGGAAGACCTGCAAGGCGGTGACATGACGCAGTTCAACGAGGTTGTCAATGCCTTCCTCGCGGAACTGCAGAAACGTCCAGAGGTGCAGATGGCCATGTCGCTCTATAGCGAGTCGTTCCCCAAATACAAGGTGGATGTCAACGCCACGCAGTGCGACCGCGCCGGCATCTCGCCGGACATCGTACTCAACACCCTCGGTGCCTACTGCGGTAGTTCGTATGTGAGCAATTTCAACCAGTACGGCAAGGTCTATCGCGTGATGGCCGGTGCTGCACCCGAGTACCGTCTCGATCCCGCTTCGCTCAACAATATATTCGTGCGCGTCAACGGGGATATGGCGCCTATCTCGCAGTTCGTCACCCTGACGTCAGCCGTGGGTTCGGCTACGCAGAAGCGCTTCAACCTCTATCAGTCGATCGCCTGCTCCGTGCAACCCAACAGCGGTTACAGTGCCGGCGATGTGCAACGCGTGATAGCCGAGGTGGCGAAAGAGCATCTGCCTGCGGGTTACGGCTATGAGTACGGCGGTATGAGTCGTGAGTTGGAGGCCAACAGCAAGTCTAACCTCACCGCACTCATCTACCTCGTGTGTATCCTGCTGATCTACATGATCCTCGCCTCGCTCTATGAGTCGTTCTTCATCCCAATGGCCGTGCTGCTCTCTGTGCCCTTCGGTCTGATGGGTTCGTTTGCACTCTCGTGGCTCTGCGGACAAGAGAATAATATCTACCTGCAGACGGGTGTCATCATGCTGATCGGATTGCTGGCCAAGACGGCCATCCTCATCACGGAGTTCGCCGTGGAGAAACGCAAACAGGGCATGGGTATCGTAGAGGCCGCTTTTGGTGCATGCGAAGACCGCCTGCGTCCAATACTCATGACCGTCGTGACGATGATAGCCGGTATGATTCCGTTGATCATCGAGGGCGGCGCGGGCGCGAACGGCAACCGTGCACTGGCTATCGGTGTCACCGGTGGCATGGCCGTCGGCACATTGGCGCTGCTCTTCGTCGTGCCCGCGTTCTATATCATCTTCCAAAGGCTGCATGAGAAGATTCAAGGCGCGCCCGAAGAAAATCACCAATCACCAATAGTTCTGCTGATAGTGCTCGTCTCTATCAGTCTGAACAGCTGCGGTATCTTCAAGAAGTATACACCTGCGGAGCAAGCGCAACCAGATACGCTGTTGACAAAGGTCAGCGAAGCCTACTGGCAGGACTTCATCCAAGACCCTATCCTGCAAAAGCATATCAACAAAGCCTTGTCGCAAAACGTGGACTATCGTTCGCGTCAACTGGCAGTGAAAGAGGCAGACGCACGGCTTCGTGCCGCCAAACTCGGCTTCCTGCCGACGCTGGCGATTTCTACAGCACAGGTAGGAGTGACAGGCACGTACACACCCGGTACGGGCCTGTCCGGTGCTACGTTGACCTACCAAGTGCCGTTGGCGCTTAACTGGGGTGGCGAAGGCTTCGGTACGCTCACCAACCGTAAGCGTCAGGCGGATGCGCTGCGTGCTCAGGCGGAGGATAATCTTGCTGTGGCACACGCCAACCTGGTGGCAACCATCGCACGTACGTACACCCAGTTGCAACTGCTGGATTACGAGGCACAGATCCTCGACAGCACCGAACTGATCTGGCAACGGGTGCTGGAGATACAGCGTGCGTTGGTCAAGAACGGGAAGGCCTATTCGCCGTCTATCGGACAGATGGAGACCTCACTCATCAACGTGCAGATTCAGCGCAAGCAACTGCTCGAACAGATCCATTCGCTCGAACTGTCTTTCTGCCGCCTCTTGAACGAAGAACCGCAAACCATCGCCCGTTCGCCGTGGACCAGTTATACCTTCCAGACCTGGATACTAGAACCTATCCCGGCTTCCCAGCTCAGCAACCGTGCCGACGTGCGGGCTGCGGAACGCAACGTAGCTGCGGCCTACTATCAGACCAACATGGCCAAGGCCGCCTTCTGTCCCGCCTTGTCGCTGTCCGGTCTTATCGGTTGGACCAACAACAGCGGACTGGTGGTTGATCCGGGACAACTGCTGATGAATGCCGTCCTCGGACTGGCACAACCTATCTTTGCCGGTGGTAAACTCTCTGCTAACCTCAAGATTGCCAAACTCGCGCAAGAGGAAGCGGCAGAGCGTTATGTGGAGACGATGCTGAAGGCAGGTAGCGAAGTGAATGACGCCATCTTCCGCTGCCAGAGTGCGCAGCAGCAAGACGAACTCTATCAGCGTATGCTCATCACCCAAGAGGAGTCGTACGAGGGTACGTGTGAGTTGATGAAGAAAGGTAAGGCCTCTTACCTGGAGGTGCTCACGGCGCAGGAGAACCTGCTCAAAGCCCAACTGGCGGATGTCACCAACCGTTATAACGGGTTGATCAGTTTGATTGATCTATATATCGCCCTCGGCGGCGGCACGAAATAAAATGACCAATTACAAATGATAAATTACCAATTATAATTATGGTTCATGACTTATATGTTTTGATGATAACAGCCGGCATCGTCAGCCTGCTCTTCAAGTTGATGAAACAACCGGTCGTGTTAGGCTATATCGTAGCGGGTGTGCTGGTGGGTCCGTATGCTTTCGGTGACGCATGGGTGGATGCCCATAACGTAGAAGCCTGGGGGAATATCGGCGTGTTGTTCGTGTTGTTCTGCATCGGTCTGGAGTTCCGTATCAAGAACCTCATCTCCAGCGGCAAAATAGCCGCTATCGGTGCACTCACTATCATCGGTGGTATGATGCTCTTTGGCTTTGGCGTCGGCAAAGGAGTAGGGATGGATATGCTCAACTCCCTCTTCCTCGCCGGTATGCTCTGTATGTCCTCTACCACCATCGTCATGAAAGCCGTGGATGAAGCAGGACTAAGCAAAGCGCGTTTCGTCAAGGGTGCTACGAGTATCCTCATCATCGAAGATGTCGTAGCCGTCGTACTGATGGTACTGCTCTCCAGTATCGCCATCCGTCATCAGTTTGATGGCGAAGAACTGCTCAACAAGGTGCTCGTGCTCGCTATCACCCTCGTCGTGTGGTTCGTATGCGGAATCCTGATCATCCCGACGCTGCTTCGTAAGGTCAAACCTTACCTGAATGATGAGACGCTGATCATCCTTGCCCTCGGTCTGTGTCTTGGCATGGTGCTCACAGCCGAAGAAGCCGGTTTCAGCAGTGCCCTCGGTGCATTTGTGATGGGTTCGATCCTGGCTGAGACAGTCGAGTCGCATCGTATCGAAAAACTGATGACACCTCTCAAGAACGTCTTTGCGGCGATCTTCTTCGTGTCCGTCGGGATGATGATTAACCCTTCCTCTCTGGTAGAATATTGGCCGAGTATCCTCGTCGTATGCCTGGTGGTGATCGTTGGTATGATCCTCTTCGGTACACTCGGCTGCTGGTGGGGCGGTGAGACAATGAAGGATGCGATGCAGACGGGTTTCTCGTTCGTGCAGATAGGTGAGTTCTCGTTCATCATCGCAGCACTGGGTAACAGTCTCAACGTCACGCATCCGGCCTTGTATCCGATAATAGTTGCCTCCAGTGTCGTGACTACTTTCCTCACGCCATACATCATGAAGGCTGCCGTGCCGAGTTATAATTTCCTTTATAACCATGCTCCTGCACGCCTACGCGCGAAGATGGACCAACGCGAAGAGCAGGCAGCACAGGCCGAGCAACAGGCAAACAAGCCGATAGCCAACAGCAAAAAGGCAAAAGGCAACTCCAAACTATCCAAGGTGATCTCTCATACTTTCCTCACCAAGCATCTCGTCAATCTCTTCATCGAGAACATGAGCAAGAATGACGAACCGAAAGAGGAGGAATAGCTTATCCATCACCAAACAAATCTTGAAATTAATTAAATACCTGATAAAATGAAAAATATAGTAGTTCGTTTTTGTGGAGACTCGGGTGACGGCATGCAGCTGACGGGTAACCTGTTCTCGTCGCTGAGCGCGATACTCGGTCATGAAATCTCCACGCTGCCGGACTTTCCGGCAGAGATACGCGCGCCTCAGGGAACACTGGGCGGCGTGAGTGGTTTTCAGGTGGAACTGGGAAGCGAGGTGTATACGCCCGGCGACAAGGCCGACGTGATTGTGGCTATGAATGCAGCCGCCCTCAAGGTGTGCACGCTAGGTAGTCATTTCAATCACCCGAATGCCCATTTCGATGATGAGTTCTCGCTCTATCACCGTCACGCTATCGTGATAGTAGATACCGATTCGCTCACCGACAAGGACCTGGAGAAAGCCCAGTACCACACCCAGAATCCCTTTGAGGAACTGGGAATACCCGAGAGTGTGCAGATCGTGCCGGTGGCATTGACCACGCTCACCAAAGAGGCGCTGAAAGACTCGGGCCTGGACAACAAGTCGATGCTCAAGAGCCGTAACATGTTCGCCCTAGGCCTCATATGCTGGCTCTTCGATGAACCGATGGACGAGGCTATCCACCTGCTGGAGGACAAATTTAAGAAGAAACCTGCCCTGATTGCACCGAATACGAAGGTGATGGTGGACGGCTATAACTACGGTAACAACCTGGCGCTGTCGATTAACCAGATAAGACTGGACGGCCAGCCCAAAGAGGCGCACGGCACCTATACGTCGATCGCCGGAAACAAAGCGACGGCGTGGGGACTGATAGCAGCGGCGGAGAAAGCCGGCAAGCACCTCTTCCTGGGTTCGTATCCTATCACTCCGGCCACCGATATCATGCATGAACTGGCGGGTCGCAAGGACATGAACGTGATGGTGGTGCAGGCCGAAGACGAGATAGCCGGCGTATGTACGGCCATCGGTGCCGCTTTTGCCGGCGACCTGGCATGTACGTCCACTTCCGGTCCGGGTCTGAGTCTGAAGAGCGAGGCTATCGGTCTGGCTGTGATGGCTGAGTTGCCGCTCGTCGTCATCGATGTGCAGCGTGGCGGTCCCTCGACGGGTCTGCCTACCAAGACGGAGCAGACCGACCTGCTGCAGGCACTCTATGGCCGTAACGGTGAGTGTCCGGCGGTGGTGATAGCTGCCTCGACCAGTGCCAACTGTTTTGACTTCGCCTATGAGGCCTGCCGTCTGGCACTGGAGAACATGACACCGGTTATCCTGCTGACAGACACCTATCTGGCCAACGGAACCGCCCTCTGGCGAATCCCGAAGATAGCCGAGCTGCCGGCTATCAAGCCGCAGTCGGTACCTGAGGAACTGAAAGGCCGTTTCAATCCTGCCTTGCGTGACGCGCGCGGCGTGCGCTATTGGGCCTTCCCCGGCATGGAGGGCTATGAGCACCGTAACATCGGTCTGGAGCGCGACGCCGAGAAAGGCACCATCTCCACCAACCCCGAGAACCACGAACGCATGGTTCGCGCCCGTCAGGCGAAGATAGCCCAAGTGGCGGACAGCATACCTGCGCTGCAAGTGATCAAGCCGTCAGGTGACAGCCGTCAGCTGTCGGACACTCTGCTGGTGGGCTGGGGTAGTACGGAAGGACATCTGCATGCGGCTGCCAACGAACTGGGATGCGACTTGGCACAATTTAATTATATCCTGCCGCTGCCGAAGAACACGCATGAGGTGCTCAGCGCCTACAAGCGCATCATCGTATGCGAGCTCAACACGGGGCAATTCGCCGCCTATCTGCGTGCACAATTCCCCGACCTGAAGATAGAACAATATAACGAAATACAAGGACAGCCGTTTGCTGTAGAAAGGATAGTGAATTATGCAAGCAAGTGATTTCAAATCAGATCAATACGTACGTTTCTGCCCGGGCTGCGGCGATCATGCTATCTGCATGGCGCTCCAGAAAGCCATGGCGCAAATAGGCATTCCCACCCACCAGGTGGCTGTCATCTCCGGTATCGGCTGCAGCAGTCGTATGCCGCACTACCTGAACACCTACGGCTTCAATACCATCCACGGCCGCGGCGGCGCAGTGGCCACCGGCGTCAAGACTTCGCACCCCGAACTGACCGTCTGGCAGATGTCGGGCGACGGCGACTGTCTGGCCATCGGCGGCAACCATTTCATCCATGAGATACGTCGTAACGTGGACCTGAACGTATGCATGTTCAACAACCGCATCTACGGCCTGACCAAGGGTCAGTATTCGCCGACAAGCCCCAAGGGTTTTGTCAGCAAGTCGAGTCCCTTCGGCACCGTAGAGCGTCCGTTTGTGCCAGCACAACTGATACTGGGTGCAGGCGGAACATTCTTCGCCCGCACGCTGGACGTTGATATGCCGACAACCGTTGATTGTATGGTGGCTGCACAGCAGCACAAGGGTTGCTCAATCGTAGAGTGTCTGGTCAATTGTGTCATCTTCAACAACGGTACGCACGCCTGGATAGCCGACCGCGAACAACGCGCCGAGCATAGCATCATCCTCCGCCACGGCGAGAAGATGATCTTCGGTGCGAACAAGGACAAGGGTCTGGCCGTGGAGATCGATCCGCAGACTTTTGTGCCGAAGATGATCGTAGTGCCGGCCGATGATCCGCGTGTGCTGACGCACGATGCCACGCAGCCCGATCCGACGCTGCACCGCCTACTGGCACTGATGGGCCAGGCACGCTTCGTCAATGTGAATGCAGAGGTGGACGACGAGTTGCCGGTGGCACTGGGTGTCATCCGCAATGTGGAGGCAGAGACATACGACGTAGCCGTCAACCGTCAGATAGACGAAGTGCACGAGAAAGCCAAAGCAAAAACGTTTGACGAACTGACTGCTACGCTGGAGAGCTGGACCATGTAATCTGGCGAATAGTAAGCATGAAAAAAGCGACCGCAAGGCCGCTTTTTTTATCGGTATTTGCTTTCCTCGCAGTCGCCTAAGAGTGACAAGTAGGATTCGAAGCGGGAGATGGCTATCCGGCCATGCTCTACGGCTTCGAGTACGGCACAACCGGGCTCGTTGGTGTGCGTGCAGTTAGAGAAACGGCAGTCGCGACCAACCTGGAAAATCTCTCGGAAATAATGACTCACTTCTTCCCGCTCAAAATCAAACGTACCGAAGCCCTTGATGCCCGGTGTGTCGATTATGGCTGACGGATGAGAGGAGGAAGGTGAAAGGTCGCTTTCCCCCTCCAGAAAGTACATCTCGGAGAACGTGGTGGTGTGCATGCCCTTGCCGTGGGCGTCGGATATCTTGCCTGTACGTGTCAGTTCGCGTCCGAAGAGCGCATTCAGCAAGGTGGATTTACCGACACCGGAATTGCCGGAGAGAAGGGTTACTTTGCCTTGGAGCAAGGCGGTTATTGCTTCGCGTTGAGAGCCTTCGGCGTTTAGGGCTTTGGCACTGATGGCGAGCGTCTGGTAACCGATCGACTCATAGAGCGCACGCAGTTCGGCGAGTAGGGCGAGTTCGTCTTCGGTGAGCAAGTCAATCTTGTTGAAGACGAGGATGGCGGGCACGCGATAGGCCTCGCAGGTAGCGAGGAAACGGTCGATGAAGGTGGTGGCAGTGACGGGATGGTTGACGGTGACGATGAGTGCCACCTGGTCGATGTTGGAGGCGAGAATATGGCTCTCTTTGCTCAGGTTTGTCGAGCGGCGGATGATATAGTTCTTCCGCTCCTCGACGTCCGTAATCCAGTAGGTTTCGTCGCTCTGTTCGCCTTTCACCTTTAACCTTTCTACTTTCACGTAGTCGCCAACGGCCACGGGATTGGTGCTACGAATGCCCCGGATGCGGAAATTGCCCTTGATATGACATTCCGCATCCGAACCATCGTCCAGGCGGACGATGTAAGTGCTACCTGTAGATTTGATAACTAATCCTCTCATAATGGGGTCCCCAATGTGAACCAAGCTGTAGGCTGTTCGCAGTGGGGAGAGCGGAGGCATAAGTCGCTTTAATGAGCACGTGGTGCTCAGTCGGTGCGAACTTATTGCCGAACGCGACTAGACCGTCATGATCTCTTTTTCCTTGGCGGCGTAGAGGGCTTCGACCTTGGCGATATATTTGTCGTGCACCTTCTGGATATCCTCTTCAGCATCTTTCTCGATGTCTTCGCTCAGGCCGTTCTTGACGAGTTTCTTAAACTCCTCGATAGCATCGCGGCGTGCGTTGCGGATGGACATCTTCGCCTCCTCCATCTCCCCTTTGCACTGCTTGCAGAGGTCGCGACGGCGCTCTTCGGTCAGCGGCGGCAGGATGAGTCGGATGGTCTCGCCATTGTTGGACGGAGCCAGGCCGATATTGGAATTGATGATGGCGCGCTCAATCTCGCCGATGAGTTTCTTCTCCCACGGGGTGATGGCGATGGTGCGTGCGTCAGGGGTGGTGACGGTGGCACAGTTAGCCAGCGGCGAGAGGGTGCCGTAGTAGTCGATCTTGATAGGGTCCAGCAAGCGCGGATTGGCTTTGCCGGCACGGATGTGCTGGAGCACGTCGTCCAGATGGGCAACGGCATTCTGCATCTGCTCTTCAGCTGCGTTTTGATACAATTCGAGTTCGTCTTCCATGTTATTTAGGGTTTTACTAATGTTCCTATTTTTTCTCCGTTGATCACTTTCTCCAGGTTGCCGACTACGTCCATATTGAAGACATAGATAGGCAGGCCGTTCTCCTTGGCCATGGCGGTGGCTGTCAGGTCCATCACCTTGAGGCCGCGGCGGATGACTTCGTCATACGTGATCTCGTCGAACTTAGTGGCCGTCGGGTCTTTCTCGGGGTCGGCGGTGTAGATGCCGTCCACGCGTGTGCCCTTGAGCATGACGTCTGCCTTGATCTCCAGTGCGCGCAGGCTCGAACCGGTGTCGGTGGTGAAATAGGGGGCTCCTGTGCCACCGGCCAGGATCACTACATTGCCTTTGTCGAGCAGGCGTTGTGCTTTGGCGGGACTATAGAAATCGCCGATCGGTTCCATACGGATAGAGGTCAGTACACGCACCGGTTGACCGATGGCTTCGAGTGCTGAACAGAGTGCCATGGCATTGATGACGGTGGCCAGCATGCCCATCTGATCACCTTTGACGCGATCGAAACCCTGCTTCGCACCACTCAGGCCACGGAAGATATTACCGCCGCCGATGACGATGCCTATCTGCACACCGCGCTCAGCGATGGCTTTCACTTGTTCTGCGTATTGGTTGAGCCGCTCGGTGTCAATGCCTTGCTTGCTTTCTCCGGCCAAACTCTCACCGGAAAGTTTTAAAAGGATACGCTTAAACATAATTCGTAATTTATATTTTTAATTCTCCTTGTACCAGGAGGCGTACATGGCGTAGTTGTTGGCTATTTTCCTGTTGATCTCCGCGGTCTGGGCAGGGTCGGCCTTCTTGATGAACTTAGCCGGTACTCCGCCCCATATCTCGTGCGGACCAATCTGTGTGCCTTTGAGCACGAGTGCGTTGGCAGCCACGATCGCTCCTTCGCCTACGTGTGCATCGTCGAGCAGGGTAGCACCCATGCCTATCAGTGCGTAGTCGTCCACATCGGCGCCGTGGATGGTGACGTTGTGCCCTACAGACACATAGTCGCCAAGGCGGATGGTCGATTTCTGGTAGAGGGTGTGCAGCACTGCGCCGTCCTGGATATTACAATGCTTGCCGATGATGATGGTGTTGACATCGCCGCGGAGCACGCTGTTGAACCATAGACTCGTTCCCTCGCCCACCGTCACATCGCCGACCACCGTGGCGTTCTCAGCCATGAAGACGTCGTCGGCAATGTGCGGGGTGAGGATCTCACCATTGCGATTTATGGTTTTGATCAAAGCCATAAATAATTTATGATTTCAAATTTCAAATTTATGATTTAACGAGCTGCGATGATAGCCAGGAACTTCTCTGCCACGAGTGCAGCACCACCGATCAGACCGCCGTCGATGTCGGGGCATGCGAAGAGTTCGGCTGCATTCTTCTCGTTGCAGCTGCCACCGTAGAGGATAGTGGTATCCTCGGCTGCCTCTTTGCCGAACTTGTCAGCCACAAGGCTGCGGATGTATGCGTGGATCTCTTGTGCCTGAGCCGGTGTAGCGGTCAGGCCGGTACCGATAGCCCATACGGGTTCGTAAGCCAGCACGATATTCTTCCACTCCTCTGCACTGAGGCCGAACACCGATCCCTCGAGTTGTGCTTTCACTACCTCGTTCTGCTTGCCGGCCTCGCGCTCCTCTTTCACCTCGCCGATGCAGAAGATGACCTTCAGACCGTTCTGAAGAGCCAGACGCGTCTTCTCTGCCAGCATCTCATAGCTCTCAGCGTAGTACTGACGACGCTCCGAGTGACCGAGGATGACATATTCAGCGCCGGTGGACTTCACCATCTCTGCGCTTACCTCGCCGGTGTACGCACCCTTCTCGTGATCGGCGCAATTCTCTGCTGCCACCTTGATCGGGCTACCCTTGAGCAACTCGCTGACGGTTGCCAGATGGATAAACGGCGTACCGATCACTACGGCGCATTTCGGGTTTTTAACAGCCTCTTTCAACTCGGTAGCCAGTGCTACACCTTCCTGCAGGTTCTTGTTCATCTTCCAGTTACCTGCCACCATTTTTGTTCTCATAGATCAATATATGTTTTTGTTAGTTTGTCTTCTGCACAACTTTTGCGGTTGCAAAAGTAGTAAAAAAAAATCATATACGCAAATAAAATCTTCTTTTTTTGTATTTTTTTCATGTGCGCTTGCGTATGTAAAAAAAAAGTTGTAATTTTGCGTGCAAAATTGAAGAATAGCATTTAACAAATACCTATAAAACACACAAACACAATGAAAGTACAAACTATCATGTCGCAGCTTGCTGCGAAGCACCCGGGCGAAGCAGAGTATCTGCAGGCCGTACAGGAAGTATTGGAGTCGATCGAAGAGGTGTACAACCAGCACCCCGAGTTTGAACAAGCCAAGATCGTGGAGCGAATGGTGGAGCCCGACCGTATCTTCACTTTCCGCGTAACGTGGATTGACGATGCGGGTGAGGTGCAGACCAACCTCGGTTACCGTGTGCAGTTCAACAGTGCTATCGGTCCGTACAAAGGCGGTCTTCGTTTCCACCGTGCTGTAACCCCGTCGATGCTGAAGTTCCTGGGTTTTGAACAGACCTTCAAGAATGCGCTGACCACACTGCCTATGGGTGGCGCTAAGGGTGGTTCGGATTTCGACCCGGTAGGCAAGAGCGACGCAGAGATCATGCGTTTCTGCCAGGCCTTCATGCTCGAACTCTGGCGTTGCATCGGTCCTGACCAAGATATTCCTGCCGGTGACGTAGGTGTAGGCGGCCGCGAGATAGGTTTTCTCAACGGCATGTACCAGAAACTTGCTCGCGAGTATCATACGGGCGTGCTGACCGGAAAAGGCATGACATGGGGCGGTTCTATCTTGCGCCCTGAGGCTACCGGTTTCGGTGCTCTCTATTTCACGCAACACTTGCTGCATGAGGCAGGCAAGGATATCAAGGGTAAGACAGTAGCTATCTCCGGCTTCGGCAACGTAGCATGGGGTGCTGCTACCAAGGCTGTTGAACTTGGTGCGAAAGTAGTGGCTATCAGCGGTCCGGACGGCGTAGTGGCTATCCCGAATGGCATCACCAAGGAGATGATTGATTATATGCTTGTGATGCGTGCATCGAACCGCAACAAGGTGCAGGATATGGCTGACAAGTTCCCGAAGGACTGCCAATTCACGGCCGACAAGAAAGCATGGTCCGTACCGTGCGACATCGCTCTGCCGTGCGCCTTCCAGAATGAGTTGAGCGAAGACGATGCGAAGGAGCTGAAAAAGAATGGATGTTGGTGCTGCTGCGAGGTAAGCAACATGGGATGCCAGCCGGGCGCTATCCATTTCTTCCAATCCAACGGAGTGCTGTTTGCACCGGGTAAGGCAGTCAATGCCGGCGGTGTGGCTACTTCGGGTCTGGAGATGACTCAGAATGCAGAGCACCTAAGCTGGAAAGCAGAGGAGGTAGATGCACGTCTGCATCATATCATGGAGTCGATCCACGAGCAGTGCGTCAAGTTCGGTCGCCAGGCCGACGGCCACATCGACTACGTCAAAGGCGCAAACATCGCCGGCTTCATGAAGGTTGCTACTGCTATGCTTGAGCAGGGCATAATCTAGTCGACTAGTCAACTAGTCAGCTAGCCAACTAGTAAAATCAAACAACTATGTACACTGATTTTCAAAAACATCTGCAGGCGACGCTCCAGGAGATTCGCGAGGCAGGACTCTATAAGAACGAGCGGGTGATCATCACTCCGCAATCGTCTGGCATCGCCGTAGAAGGCGGGCAAGAAGTGATCAATTTCTGCGCCAACAACTACCTCGGCCTGGCGGATAACAAAGAACTGATCGAGGCAGCCAAGGCGCGTATGGATGCGCGTGGGTACGGCATGGCGTCGGTACGTTTCATCTGCGGTACGCAGGACACACATAAAGAGTTGGAACGCGTCATCTCGGATTTCTTCGGCACTGAAGACACCATCCTCTATGCTGCCTGCTTTGATGCCAACGGCGGTCTGTTCGAACCGCTGCTGACCGAAGAGGACGCCATCATCTCCGATGCGCTCAACCATGCCTCCATCATCGACGGCGTGCGTTTGTGCAAGGCGGTACGTTACCGCTATGCCAACGGCGACATGGCCGACCTGGAGGAGAAACTGAAAGAGGCACAGGCACAGCGCTTCCGCATCATCGCTACCGACGGCGTGTTCTCTATGGACGGTAATGTATGTCCGCTGGACAAGATCTACGAACTAGCGAAGAAATACAATGCACTGGTCATGGTGGATGAGTCGCACTCGGCAGGTGTGGTAGGCCGGACCGGTCACGGCGTGACCGAACTCTACAACCTCCGCGGCAAGATTGAGATCATCACCGGTACGCTGGGCAAAGCGTTCGGTGGTTCGGTAGGCGGTTTCACGACGGGTAAGAAAGAGATAATAGACCTGCTGCGTCAACGCAGTCGTCCGTATCTGTTCTCGAACTCGATCCCACCGATGATAGCTGCAGCGGGTATCAAGACCTTTGAGATCCTCACCCGCAGCAACGAACTGCAGGATCGTCTGCACGCCAACACCGCGTACTTCGTGGAGAAGATGAAGGCGGCAGGCTTTGATATCAAACCGACGCAGTCGGCCATCTGTGCCGTGATGCTCTATGATGCACGGTTGAGCCAAGAGTTCGCCGCCGCGCTGCAGCAGGAGGGTATATACGTTACGGGCTTCTATTATCCGGTGGTGCCGAAAGGTCAGGCACGTATCCGCGTGCAGGTCAGCGCTGCCCATACGCGCGAACAACTCGACAAGTGCATCGCAGCCTTCACGAAGATTGGCACGGAACTTGCAGTACTGAAATAATAACCATTAACCCCTCTCTCGACATAGAGGGTCCCCGACGGGCGCTAACGTAGTGCGTCCGGTGGGGAGAGCGGAGGCATCGGTTGCCCGTTTATTTAGCGGAGCGGTATAAACCAATGCACACCGATTGTCGAACGCGAATGAAAGCGTTAGTTAAACGATATGCCAAACCGGGTATCTGGATGGAAGATGTGCCGATGCCTGAGATGGGAGTGAACGATGTGCTCATCAAGGTGACCAAAGCCGCTATCTGCGGCACGGACCTGCATATGTATAAATGGGACGAGTGGTCGCAAGCGCATTGCAAACCGCCTTACACGATGGGACATGAGTTCGTCGGCATTGTGGCCGACTGCGGTCCGGGTGTGCGCAACTTCAAGATAGGCGATCGTGTGACGGCCGAGGGACACATCACCTGCGGTCACTGCCGTAACTGCCGCCGTGGCATGGGACACGTCTGCGAGAACACCATCTCGCTCGGCATCATGGGACGTGACGGCTGTTTTGCAGAGTTCGTATCGGTGCCGGAATCGAATGTGGTACATGTGCATCCGCATATCCCTGACGACTTCGCAGCCATCATGGATCCCTTCGGCAACGCTACACACACGGCCTTGGCTTTCCCGCTGCTGGGCGAAGATGTGCTCATCACGGGTGCAGGATTGATAGGTACGATGGCGGCAGGTATATGTCGCTTTGCAGGAGCGAAGAATATCGTCGTTACCGACATCAATCCACTCCGTCTGGAGATAGCGAAGAAGATGGGTGCTACGATGACCGTAGACGGCTCGAAGGGCGAGACTATCGCCGATGCGATGTTCCAACTCGGCATCCGCGGTTTTGACGTAGGACTGGAGATGTCGGGTGCACCGGCGGCCTTCAACGACATGATCGCGCATATGTACAAGGGCGCTAACATAGCCCAACTGGGAATCCTGCCGTCCGATACCAAAGTCAATTGGTCGGATGTCATCTTCAACGCCCTGACCATCAAGGGTATCACCGGCCGCCGTATGTGGGAAACCTGGTATCAGATGGAGCAGATGCTGGTGGGCGGACTGGACCTGAGCCCCGTCATCACCCACCGATATAAGTTCGGCGACTTCCAGAAAGGCTTTGACGTAATGGTCAGCGGCCAGTGTGGTAAAGTGCTGTTGGAATGGTAAAAGTCCGTTTTTTCATAGTTTATATGCACGAAAAGCAGTACTTTTGCAACGATTTTTGGTGTAATTAACAAAAATAATGACAAAGATGAAAAAGTATTTACTTAGCGCTCTGCTGCTCACATGCAGCATCGCCATCTGCTCCGCTTTTACCCGCGAGGGATTGACGGAGTACAAACTCGACAACGGTCTGACAGTTATGCTGTGGGAGGACCATGATCAACCGGACGTAACCGGTTATGTAGTGGTACGTGCCGGTGCCGTAGACGAACCGGCCGAGTACACCGGTCTGGCTCACTATCTGGAGCACATGCTCTTCAAGGGAACGCAGCGTATCGGTGCCCTGGACTGGGAAAAAGAGAAACCGTTGTACGACTCCATCATCGCACTGTATGATCAGTACAGCGATGAGAAAGATCCGAAGATCCGCGAGCAGCTGGCTACGCAGATCAACGAGGTCTCGATGCGTGAGGCGAAGATATCTTCTACCGAGGACTTCTTCAACATGCTCGACCTGATTGGTGCCGAAGGTGTGAATGCCTATACGTCTTACGACCTGACGGCTTACCATAACTCCTTCCCTGCCGCTGAGATGTATCGCTGGCTCACCATCTTCTCCGATCGTCTGATCAACCCGGTCTTCCGTACCTTCCAGGCCGAGCTGGAGAACGTGTTTGAGGAATACAACATGTATGCCAACGAGCCGTCGTCGCAGGTATCGAAACAACTGATGGAGGATATCTACAAGGGTAGTCCCTACGAGCGTGACGTGATCGGTCTGCCCGAGCACTTGAAGAACCCGCGTCTCAGCAAACTCATCGAGTTCTACAACACCTGGTATGTGCCCAACAACATGGCGCTCATCATCGTAGGTGACTTCGATACCGAGACCGCCAAGCCGATGATCCAGGAGACCTTCTCCCGTCTGCAGGCACGTGAGTTGCCCGCTCGTCCTTCGTATCCCGAGGTGTCGTTTGCCGGCAACCCCACCAAGCACTACAACCTGGGTTACAACCCGCAAGTGGCGTGGGTGTACCAGGGTGTGAAAGAGGGCGATCCCGACGAGGATGTACTGGAGTTTGTATGCTACCTGCTCTACAACGGTACCACCGGTCTGCTGGACAAGGTGAACACCAAGGGTGACGTACAATTTGCCGGCGTGTTCAACGACTCGCGTCGTAACTCCGGTCGCATCATCATCGAGGCAGTACCCTACTATGACGCCAACCAGCAGATGTATGAGTCGGACAAGGCTACCAAGGCCATCATCATGCGTGAGGTGGACAAGATCAAACGCGGTGACATCGACGAGTCGCTCATCGCTAACGTAAAGCGTATGTATGCCCAGGCGGAGAAGATGACCAACGAGTCGCCGGAGGCTAAGATGCAGGCACTGGTAGAATGCTTCACCTACGGCATCGACAAGGAAGAGCTCTTCACTGCCAACGAGAAGATCCAAGCGCTTACCAAAGCGGAGATCGCGCGCGTAGCGAAGAAATACTTCGACGCTCCGTATATGACCATCTCGTTCGACGAGGATACCAAGACCCCGAAGGCCAAGACGCTGCCGAAGCCGAACATCAAACCGCTTGATCCGGTGAAAGATGCCAAGACGGCGTATGCCGAGGCTTTCCAGAAACTGCCGAAGGGTGAACTCAAGCAGACCTTCAACGACTTCAACGACGTGCAGGTTAGCTCGCTCGGCGAGAACGTGAAGCTCCACTATACGGCTAACAACAAGAACGATATCTTCTCCCTCACCCTCCGCTACGGCGTAGGTGCACATGAGATGCCGCTGCTGCCTTATGCCGCTGCACTCATGGAGAACGCCGGTATCATGGGTAGCCCTGCTGTTGAGGGTAAGGACTTCGACCAGTTGATGGCCGAGTATGGTGCTTCGGTTAGCTACGGCTGCAACGACTCGTATTTCACGGTGACGATCTCCGGTGAGGATGAGAACTTCAAGCAGATCATGAACCGCGTGAGCCGTCAGCTCTTGATGCCGTACCTCGAGGAGAAGCAGATCCTCAATATCAAGGGTTCGGCTTTCGTAAGCCGTCTGACCCGTCAGAAACGTACGGCCGTACAGAAATCCGCGTTGCTGCAATACGCGCTCTACGGCAAGAAATCGTCCTACCTGGATGAGGTGAAGTTCGCCGACATCTGGAATATGGACGGTGTGCAGGTACAACGTCTTGTGGCATCGGCCCGCACCTATGCACTCGACGTGTTCTACTGCGGTACGCTTACGCCCGAGCAGGTGGTGGCCGATCTGCCGCTGACCGAAGGTATGCAGCCGTCTAAGTCGCCGTTCGTGCAGGATCGTCTGACCTATATCAAACCGACCATCATCTTCCTGCCCAACTCGAACGTACAGCAGGCCGACCTGTATTTCTACATCAACGGTCGTCCGTATGACATCGCTTCGGATGTGGCTTCTGATGCGTTCAACCAGTATATGTCCGGTGGCTTCACGGGTGTCGTACTCAACGAGATCCGCGTGAAACGCTCGATGGCCTACACGGCCTATGGCGTGGATGCTACGCCTTCGCTGCCCGGCAAGGAGTGCTATTTCTACGGCTACGTAGGTACGCAGAGCGACAAGGTGGCTGATGCTATCAATGTATATATGGACATCCTCAACGACATGCCGAAGGACTCCACCCAGCTCGTAGCACTCAAGGCCGCGCTCAAGCAGGCACAGCAGACGGCTAAACCGTCGATGCGTCAGAAGGCTGCCACCTTCGAGTACTGGCAACGTCTGGGATACAAAGATGATCCCGCTAAGGTCAATGCTGCGGCTATCGATGCACTCACCTTTGCCGACATCGAGAAGTTCTACGAGGATAATGTCAAGGGCAAACCGGTGACGATCATCCTGATGGGCGACCCGAAGAAGATCGACAAGAAAGCTATCGAGCAGAAAGTGGGTTGCAAGATCACTACCGTCTCGCCGGCTAAGTTGTTCAACTCGGTTGACGAACTCTATGACGCAGTCATGTAAAATGACCAACGAAAGTTTTTAAGGTTTATTTCCGAAAAGACTGTAGCCTCTTTGAGGTGTGATTTATTCTAGTAAGGCGCGCTGCAAGCTTGCTTGTGAGCGTGTCTTATTAGACTAAAGCACAAGGCCCGCAGGGCATACAGGATTGGAGGGGTTTTGTATTTTTTTTTCTATTAATAATCAGTATGGAACATAGAAGTGGGTTTGTGAACATCGTTGGTAACCCCAATGTGGGCAAGTCGACGCTCATGAATGCGCTGGTGGGCGAGCGCCTCTCGATCATCACGTCGAAGGCACAGACGACCCGCCATCGTATCCTGGGCATCGTCAACGGCGAGGACTTCCAGATGGTCTATTCCGACACACCCGGTGTGCTCGCGCCTAACTACCGCCTGCAGGAGAAGATGCTGGAGTTCTCGCGCTCTGCACTCGTCGATGCCGATGTGCTGCTCTATGTGACGGAGGTGCAGGACAACCCCGAACGCAATGCCGACTTCCTGGAGAAAGTGAAGCGGATGGCTGCGGCGGGTACGAAGGTCTTCCTCGTCATCAACAAGATCGACCTGACCACCCAGGAGACACTGGAGAACCTGGTGCACTTCTGGCAGAACCAACTGCCGGAGGCGACCGTCTTCCCTATCTCGGCGCAGGAGCGTTTCGGCGTGGCTCAACTCTTCGATGCCATCCGCGAGGCGCTGCCCGAGGGACCGGCGTTCTTCCCCAAGGACCAACTGACCGACAAGTCCGAACGCTTCTTTGTTAACGAGATCATCCGCGAGAAGATACTCCAGAACTACGACAAAGAAATTCCGTATTCCGTCGAGGTCGAGGTAGAATCTTTTATTGATCATTCAGAAGAAAAAATGACCAATGACAAATCACCAATGACCAATCGAAATCTCGTTGAGATTTCTGCAGTCATCTATTGCGAGCGTGAAAGCCAGAAGGGCATCATCATCGGTAAGGCCGGTACGGCGCTCAAGCGCGTCGGTTCGCAAGCCCGCAAGGATATAGAGGACTTCCTGCAGAAAAAGGTCTTCCTCCAATTGTTCGTCAAGGTGGACCGCGACTGGCGTTCCAACACCAACCGCCTCCGCCACTACGGCTACGACTTGTCGTAACCTCCCGACCGTGGGGTGAGGACGCCTCCTTGCTGGAGAGGGATTCGAGAATTGCCGTAGGCAATAATCGTTCGAGCGTAGCGAGATAAGACCCCCCGACCGTGGGGTGAGGAGGCCCTGTCCTCCTCTAAACGAATTAGGGACACCCAAACGGGTGCCCCTATTTTGTTTAAGCGGAAGGAGAGGGATTCGAACCCCCGGTACCTCTCAGTACGTCGGTTTTCAAGACCGATGCATTAGACCACTCTGCCATCCTTCCTTCGCGTTCGGCACTCTCGGACACGGACTGAATCACAGATTCATTAAAGTCCTCGAGGCCTCCGCTCTTCCCCACTGCAAACAGCCCTACGGGCTTGGTTTACATCGGGGACCCCGGGTTTTTAAGGGTACTCGGGATTTCCCTTGGATGTTCGGCACTCTCGGACACGGACTGAATCACAGATTCATTAAAGTCCTCGAGGCCTCCGCTCTTCGGTCGGAATATCGCTTCGCTAGCATTCCTCCCGAGTTTTCACACCAGCGATGTGAACCAACAAAGTGTTCGCAGCGCTGAAAGGAGGAAGTGCGAGTCGCTTTAATTCGCAGGCGAATTCGTTAGACGAGCCACTTCCGACGCGAAAGCGGGTGCAAAAGTACTGCTTTTTTTTTACATACGCAAACTTTTGGGTGCTTTTTTGATTTTTTAGCCGTATTTCTTATATTTTCTTCTTATACGCCCGAATCCGATTCCGTCATGTTCCACCCTTGGCATACATGCCAGGCCCTTCTTTTGTTGTTTAAGGGGGATTGCCTTTCGTAATTACGAAAAATTATCACGTTTATTTGTTTATGTCATTTTTTTTCAGTAACTTTGCACGCAAAATGCGTGCAGATGGGAAGTACGAGATGACAAGAATCTTAAAAACACACAGATAAAATGGCTAACACACTTATTGTCCAAGGAACGGAAGTTACCGTTATCAAGATTCATACAGAAGATTATATCTGCTTGACGGATATGCTAAAGGCAAAAGACGGTGATTTCTTTGTTACGGATTGGTTGCGTAACCGTAATACATTGGAATATATCGGGATCTGGGAGAAAGTGAATAACCCTGATTTTAATTATGGCGAATTCGCCACAATTAGAAATAATGCGGGTCTTAATAACTTCAAAATCAGCGTAAAAGAATTCGTGGAGCGCACGGGAGCCATTTGCCTTCAAGCTAAAGCCGGTCGTTATGGCGGTACTTATGCCCATAAGGATATAGCTTTTGAGTTTGCCATGTGGATTAGTCCGACATTCAAATTTTATATTGTCCGTGATTACCAGCAACTTAAAGAGAAAGAGCAAATTGCATTAAACTGGTCTGTAAAACGCGAACTATCAAAAATTAACTACCATATTCACACAGACGCCATCAAGGCAAACCTTGTGCCTGAAGAAATAGACCAATATCATCGTTCGCTTATCTATGCCAACGAAGCCGATGTGCTCAATGTGGCATTATTCGGAATGACCGCCAAAGAGTGGCGCGATGCACACCCGGATGATAAGGGTAATATTCGCGATTATGCGACTATCAACCAACTGATCTGCTTGAGCAACATGGAGAACCTGAATGCGGTGTTTATCAATGAAGGTATGCCGCAACAAGAAAGATTGCACAAACTCAATCAGATAGCTATTCAGCAAATGACCGTATTGGAGAACGTAGGAGCAAAGAAGATTTTGAACGCATAATTTCAAGAATTAAGAAAATTCGCTTGCGCAATAATCGTGCCCTTGCGGCTAAGACGAATTATTGCACCTTGGATGTCGGTTTTTATCGGATGAGATGGCTGTTTAGTACGTAGGCGCGGAGCCAGGAGTCGATGTCGTCGATGTCGGGATTGACGTGCTTGCGGACGATCTGACGGCGGTGGTAGATGGTTTGTTTCTGCACATTGAGCAGAATACCCATATCCGGGTCGGACGCGCCAATGATAGTAAGGATAGCAAACTGCATGTCCGATTCAGTCAGTTGCGGATAGTCTTTGCGCAAGCGGCTGATGGCTCCGTCCAAAGCAGTGTCCACGGATGCAATCAGTTCATCGAGACTCTCTTTGCTGAGCGTCAGTTGCTCGTCCCGATAGGTCTGCAGCCATTTTGGGAACTCGGGTTCGTCACCGCGCAAGCGTTGTAACTCCATCTCTCGCGTCAAGTTCACTTTCTGTTTGAGCCGTTCCAATGCCAGTTGGAGCTGCTGCGCGTATTTGTCTTGCAGGGCTTGTAAGGCGGCGGCTTGTTCTCGTCTGCGTCTTTTCCAGTAGCGCCATAACACCAAAGCCAAGGCTAATGCTAACGCCAGCGCCAAGGCTAATGCCATTGATATTTTCCTTTGCCACCTCTTTTCCCGCTGTGCTTCCTGTGCCAGTTGTTGCTCACGCGCGACATCATAATGTAACGCAAGCGCGTACGTGCGTGCGCCCGCGTCGCGTTGCAGTTCTTCTATCTTGCGGTCGTATAAGTCAAGTAGCACCTCGTAGGCTTTGTTCGACTTACCTTGCTGCCGTAACACTTTGCTTTGCAGATAGGCATAGCTCTGTTCGAACCAATAGGCATAAGAGGAATCTTTAGGCTGGAGCCGCTCCAGATAATAAGCCGCAGAGTCCGTGGCATGTTGCGCCAACAGTAGTTCTACTATCTCCGAATAACGTGCGGGTGATCCGAACTCATCGGCTAAACGGCGGCACACTGCCAGGCGTTGCGGCACACTGTCCGGATAACATAACTGATAGCGATAGGCATCTATATCCAATTCCAACAACTCATTGTCAATGGCTTGGGCATTGCGTTTTGCTTGTGCGAAATACCATAAGACACTATCTCGCGGTGCGTCTGTCAGCGCCATGGTACGTGCAATATCGCGGTAGGCGCAAGTCAGATATATAGCATCGCTATTCGGATTAAGCAACGGTATCGCTTTGCGATAGTAGTTCTGCGCAATGTCGTACAGCATTTCACTCTCGGATGTATTGCCTAAACGGAACCACGTCAGTCCTAATAACTGATCTCTCCGCGCGGACTGCGGAAGGTTCGTTAAAATCTCTTCGGCTTGCTTCAAATAAGTAGTAGAACTTTCGTATTGGCTACTACTGTTAGAAGATATTCCCTGACGGTAAAATTCTTCTGCTTCCCGAAGCCTATTTTGGTCGTTTTGAGAGGAGAAACGGCAACTCTGCAAGCAAAAAATCAAGCAAAAAATGCCCCATCCAAGACCTCGTACAACTTTATTTTTTGTCATAATTTATAATCTATTGATTTTAAGTGTGTTACAAAACGCTCAAAATAGGGGTCGTACAACTGCTAAATTTGCACATGTCAGAAAAAAGCAGTACCTTTGCACTCGAATTCGAAACATGTTTTGATGTGCAAAATTACAACAAAATTTTAACATCTGCAAATTATGAAAAAGAAAAATGTTTTTTGTCTGCTTTTTGTAGCCTTTTTACTATTAAAAGGAACATGTGCCTACGCGCAAAGGGTTTTTATTGACAGCGTTTATTATACGCTGGACACTACTGCTATGACGGCACAAATCGCGGTACAGAGTAACAACACCGCTTTGGGTGACATTGTTATTGGTGACACAGTGACCTATGAAGGAGCACATTACGCGGTTACGAGTATGGCAAACAGCGCATTTTCCGGATGCAATCAACTTACATCCATTGTATTGCCACAAACTCTGCGTAATTTAGGGAGAGAAGCATTTTTGCAATGCACGAATCTTACCTCCTGTATTATTCCGGACAGTACGATCACAGAGATTCCTTTTGAGGCGTTCTTGAAGGCAGGACTCATTGAGTTCCGCGTGCCGGAAGGCGTGACATATATAGAACAGCGTTCGTTCGAACAGATGCCTAACTTGCAGCGCGTACAACTTGCTAATTCGGTGAAATCAGTTAGTCCGTGGGCATTCTATATATTAGACGCGCTTCAAGAGCCGATTTACAACGACAGCATGTTTGTGTTGATGCCGATGAATTATCAAGGTGCCTATACGATACCGACGGGCATTCAGGTGATTTACAAGAGTGCATTCTACGGCTGTACAAAAATTACGAGCCTTACCATCCCGGAAGGCGTGAAGCGTATTGAGCACTACGGATTAATGTTCAGTCTCAATGCAGTCATTAAAACGCTCCATCTACCGGCTTCGTTGGAATATGTTACTCCAGGGGCGATTTTTGGCGGATCATTACGGAAAATCTCCGTTGCGGAAGGCAACACGCACTACACCACTTGGAACAACATGCTTATGACTATCAACATGGATACCGTAATATGTTGTCCGGCGGCAATAAATGCCGCTTACACTTTGCCGGAAAGTGTCGTGCATGTTGCTGCTAGTGCTTTCTCTGTTTCCGCAGTTGATCTGACCATGACCAACGTGCGCTCTATCGGCGAATACGCTTTCGAGGCCAACAGCCTTGGGAAGTATGACAGCAACAGACATTATGTCATACCTGAAACGGTGGAAGAAATAGGCGACGAGGCATTCTACCGCTCTTATTCCATGGAGCAGGTAACGATACCTTCCTCGCTTAAACAGATGGGTGAACAGGTATTTGCTGACAGTCCGAAGCTCAAGAAAGCGGTCATCAACAGTCCCATGATCGGTAAAGGGCAATTCAGAATATGCAATAATCTGGAGATCATTGAGATAGGTGACAGTCTCAGAGAGATAGGCACTTATGCTTTCCATAAATGTCCCGCATTATGGTACATCCGGATGCCGAAAGCCAACGCGCACTTCCGTGCGATAGACGGTGTGCTCTATTCGGCAGACACGGCAGCTTTGGCTCTCTATCCGTGCAAGCATGACGGAGAGGAGTTTGTGCTACCGGAAGAAGTAAACACCTTGCGTTCCTCTTCGCTCAGAGCGGTGAATCTCCGTAAGCTGGTATTGTCGAAAGGTCTGAGTCAAATAGAGAACGAGTTGTTCGGCGGCTATTACTTGGGTAACGATGTTTCGGCGGT
>Ga0310690_10000861_pt1 | contig 59719 bp, 52 predicted proteins | sample AusTroGonzalo_MG_2_FD_207661 | JGI IMG/M metagenome (GOLD analysis project Ga0310690, IMG submission 207661) | Bovine rumen microbial communities from tropical cattle in Woodstock, Queensland, Australia - Gonzalo_04 (v2) (version 2) | ecosystem: Host-associated > Mammals > Digestive system >... | reverse complement strand
ATCTCTTCCGTGCGTTCCGGCTCGTCGTGGCATATACGCGAGAGCGATTTCTTGCCTTTGATAAGCTGGGAGAGGGTGGCATAAGCGTCTCCAACGCGCACAATCTTATAGATCTGAGGGACGGAAACACCCAGATTCGCCACGGCCTTGGATGTGTCGTACTCGCGCTTGACCGCCTCCAAAGTGTTCAGACGTTCTTTGTTCACTTTGAGGATTTCGCCGGGAGCCTCGGGATTGACATATGTCTTTCCGTTGCCGCCTTCGCCTACCTGCTGCCAGTCGGACAGATTGATTTGGAGATAGCTGCTTGTTTCCATCTATTATTTTACTTTTAGTTTGTATGTCTCAATACGATGCGGAAACCTAGAGTGGCGTCGCGGCCGTTGTGTTCTTTCTCACGGCCGTGGTAGGCAGAGGTGCAAGTGTAAGGTGCGCTGTCGTAGCAGCCACCACCGCCTACAATCTTTTCACCTGACTCGGGACCGGCATAGTCGGTGCCTTGTTCGGCAGGGAGGTCGGCCAGATCGGCATACCAGTCGTTGCAGTATTCCCAGACGTTGCCGCTCATGTCGTAAATGCCGAGCTCATTAGGCTGCTTGGAGGCCACGAAGTGGGAGGCTTGTCCGGCGTTGTCGGCATACCAGGCCACGTCGCCTATTGTGTTTGAGCCAGCGTAGATGTAGCCGTTTGACTTGCGTCCGCCGTGTGCGGCGTAGTGCCATTCGGCTTCGGTGGCGAGGGCAAAGTACATACCGGCGGGCAACTGGTCGGCGCACATTGCGTTCAGCTTGTCGAGGAAGCCGCCGGCGCCGGTGATGTCATCATAGTTGACCATAGTGACGGGATAAAGACCTTCGCTCTCGGTTTGGCCTTCGGGTGTCGAGCCCATGACGGTCTGCCAGATGTAGTTCATCGTTTCGGTTTGGCAGATATAGAAATCGGAAAGCGTTCCTGTGAAAGTTTTCTGTTCGCCAACGCGCTCATAGACGAGTTCGTAGTCGCCGCCTTGCACTTTAACCATCGGGAGATAGTAGCCGACAGTACCGTTATTCACGGCGATGGAAATGAGGTTGTCGGGCTGGATTGGCTCCACGAGTGTTTCTTCGTTGAAGTCATCCACGAGGACAAGTCGCAGGCCGCGGTTTATATAGTTCTGGTGTATTCCCAGCCATGTATGGTAGGCGGTTTCGAGACCCGTCTGACGGGTGCCGTAGCTGCCGCCGCGGTTGACGCGGTAGTTGTTGTCGGCGTTGCAGACGTAGTTGAGGCCTTGGTCGAGCGGGAGCTTATCGAAATAGACGAAATGATCGCGTGTCCATTCCCAGACGTTGCCAGTCATGTCGTAGAGGCCGAGCTCATTGTCTTGCTTCTGGCCGACGGGATGGGTGGTGCCGTCAGAGTTGTCTCTGTACCAAGCCACATCGTCTATCGTGTTGGATCCGGCGTATGTGTAGCCCATGGACTGTTGTCCGCCGCGGGCTGCATACTCCCACTGTGCTTCGCTTGGCAGCGCGAAACGTTTGCCTGATGGCAGCTGGTTGGCGCACATCGTGTTCAACTTGTCGATGAAGCCGCCTTCACGGACGATGTCGTAGTAGTTCACATTGCTGACGGGGTATGAGTCGCCGTCGTTTGTCTGTCCTTCGGGTCTCCATCCCATCACAGCGTCCCAAAGCTTGTTGGTCACCTCGACCGGACAGATATAAAAATCGGAGAGTGTTCCTGTGACGGTCGTCACTTGGTCTTCGTACATATACTTCATCGAATAATCTCCACCTTCCACTTTTTTCATAATAAAGTCAGTGGAATTATTCACCTTGAAGGTGAGCGTCTCCGTACCCCACTGGTTATTGTTTGAACTGTTGTTGATTGGAGTTTCTTTCTTGCAGCCGGTGAGCAAGATAACGCCGCAGATAATGATGGCGGCGAGAATCGATGTGGTTTTAAATCTTATCATATATTTTTTAAATAAGTACGAAATAAAAGGCAAAGATAAGCAATTTGTGCGAACAAAGTACCATAAGAATGCTAAAGCATTCAAATTTTGTAAATTTTGAAAGTGAAATTGTAAATTTTGAAACTCGAGCTACAAATTTTGTAAATTTTGAAAGTCGAATTGTAAATTTTGAAACTACATATCCTGCATCCAGGTGGTTACAGATTGCCCCATGCGCTGCTTGAAAGCGAGACTAAAGGTACTGTAGCTGCGGAAGCCGCTTTCGCTGGCAAGCTGCTGCACGATGATGGTCTTTCCGGCAGAGAGCGCCTCACGATAGAGCTTCATGAAGTGATCGATGCGCAGATTGTTGATATAGGCATTGTAGGTGATACCCTGACGTGAGAAATATTGGCTGAGATAGGAACGGTTGGTGCCGAGAATCTGGGCGAGCAATAGAAGGGTGAGGTCGTGCTGCAGGTAAAGATGAGTTGCGACACAACGTTCGTTGAGCAACTGCTCGAACGGCTCCTCGGGCTGCTCCTCCGGTTGTTCAGATTGATCTTCGACTGTAACGTTTTCAAGCTGCGGCAGCGTCTCAACACGCCACAGCAAGAAGCAGTAAAGAACTATCGATAAGAATTGCACGATAAAGCCTATGGTAAGATCGCCGCCATCGAAGCCGTAGAATATGATTAACAGCAGGATGACGATTATCAGCATGTGGCTAATCCAGATTTCCTTGTTTTCCAAGTCGGCATAGTTGTCGCGCAGCCAGCGTCCGTATTGTTTGACTGCGAATACCATATAAATGGTAAAAATAACGTAAATCAATAGAAAATATGCTAATGCGAATTGGAAATAAGTGTCGTTGGGATTGACAACGTGCAGCGCCAATATTCCTCCGAACGGTATCGTGGCAATGACGACAGGCCAGACGTGCCGCTTGCGGTCTTGTAGCATTGCGAACAGGGTGCCTGGGATGGTGGTGAACAGAGTCAAACAGTCGAGATAAGTGGCTATCGTGCAGCCCACAGAGTTAGTGTCGCCGGAATAGAGGTAGAAAAGGAGCCAATAGATATGCCCCAAAAATGTTACGCCCGAGAATGCCGCAGCCCAACGGCGGAGCGGCATTGGCGGCGTGATGTCAGGCGAGATGGCGTTGCTTTTGCGGAACAGCAAGTAAATACAGGCGATGAGCGCGGTCATTGCTGATGCGCCGTAGAGTATTAAATATAATAATAATCCGGTAGATATATTGTCAAGTGACATTTTTGCAACTCAATTTTTAACGATGCAAAGGTAATAAATAATAAAGTATGGGAAAAGAAAAAAGAGAAAAAAATAATTCCTACGATTATGCGTAGGAATTTATGTTTTACTATATTGACCATAGGTGACGTGTTGGAGTTGGCCAGAATTGCATAGTTTGCGAAGGTATTTTTCGGCTGTTTTTGGAGATATATGAAGGCGCTCGGCGGTTGAGAGATAGGTGGAGCGGTTGAACTCGGACGGAAGGAGATCGAAGAACTTTTGGCATAGGACAGTGGTGTTGGATTTGGAGGTGTCGGGCTGGGTGACAGGGAGCTTGGCGAAGATGTGGGCTGAGTGCTGGATGAGGACACGAGCCATGGCGAGGACGGACTGGAAATCGACATCGTTGCAAACGACTTCGGGAGTGATGGCCTTGCCATCCATGAAGCGGAGCGCAGTAAGAATCATGGCGAGGCGGAATGTGATGAGACCGAGACGACGGACAGAGGCGACGATATCGGCACCAAAGAGATTGGCATATTCGAGCTGGACATCACCAAAGAACTGGTTGAACTGAGCCTGCTGACTGGCGGAAAGAGAAAAACGGATTGGCTCGGCTTGCTGAAGCTTTTGGTAGAACTCAAAGAACTGAAAACCAAGACGAATAAAATAGTCGTCGAGGGTGTCGGTGGACTGTGAGAATACATCGCGCCATTCCAATCTGAGATTCATGTTGTAGAAGATGAAACGGCTGAAGAGGCCGTTTTCGGCATCAGGAATGAGGGTGAGCACCTGGCGCGGAGTGCCGGTGAGAAGAGCCGACAGGCGAGGGCGAGTGAGCTCGACGAACTCGCGATCCTTACGACGAGTGTAAGATATCATCTCATGATGGAAGGCTTTGCGGAAGCCGTCGGAGAAGTTGCCATAATCAGATTTAAACGAATTGGCGAGGGTTTCGCCTTCGGTTTCGAGGATGAGGCCGACGCCGTTGTTGTCGTTGAGAACCTGATAGACCGAAGTGGAGCTGCTGTTGGCTGGGATGAGAAGCGTGCGGATAGGCGGCTCAACGGGTGGTTCGCGATTCTTTTTGTCGAGGACGTATTCATTTTGAAGCTGGTGGTACTCGTCCATTTCGGCAGCGTACTGTTTTTTGAGGCTGTTGTGGATTGGTGTGACTAGGTGGCGACAAGCCGTGAGTCGGCCTTTGCCGGCGGAGGCTGGAGCTGCGATGAAGGTGAAGAGGTTGGGGAAGACCTCACGCTCAGCGTAGATGCCAGAGATGTTGGGGAGGCAGGCGGAGATGGCGGTGAGGGAGCCTAATAGGAGAAGGTCGGCATCTTCAAATGATTTGGCTTTGTTGATGATTTGGGTGAGGAAGTCGGGGAGGAGGCCATAGATATCTTGAGAGAAAGTGGGCATGGAAGATTCCTCCAATTCCTCCAATTCCGACGATTCCTCCAATTCCTCCGGGGAGGAATTTGGAGAATTGATATTTTTAACGTTATACGGTTTAACGGTATTACGAAGTAAAACGCCAGCTTGCTTTGCTAGGTGGAAGAGGGTGTTTATTGTTATTCCACTGCCGTGGGAGCGCAGACAAGCAGTGAACTGCTTGTCGGCTTCACACTTATCGTAGCCAGTGTAAAATCTACTGAGACGGTGAAAATAAGACCTGCCACTTTCACCTAAAGCATCCGCTAAAGCGAAACCTAAGTCTCTCCAAGAGGCGTAATCGGGGGCGATATCTGCTGAGACTGACTCGACAGCTGAGACCAGCTGCTCGATTTCGTGTTCAAGGTCGGAGAACTCGGAGCACTGGGAGGACTCGGGAGAGGGTAAGACAGGAGGCTCTTGCGAGCCTCCTTTTTTGTTTAGCCATTCTGAAGGATCAAAATCTTTTTTCATGGTTAGAGGTTTTTAGGATTGATGAAACAATCTGGATCATAAGGGAGGAAGCAGGCTCTTGAAACGTCTTTGCCGGATTGGTCAACATCGATGTTGTAGGTCTGCTTGAGGTAGTTGGCAACGGCACGGAAATAGTCGGCGTGACTGGTTGAGGTGATGTCGATTTTGATTATCCACTTGAGGCCGTCGCCGGAAGGTGAGCGAAACAACAGCTGCGTTTCGAAGAAATCATCGGAAAGAAGATTGGAACGGACTTCATCCCAATTAGGCAGATGATCGAAATCGAGGCAGAGGAAGCCGGAATGCTCGATGAGCGCCTTGTCGTTGCGATAGCGGAAAGTGCCTGAAAAGGTGCAATAGTCGAAGTTGGCGGCTTTGAATAGGCGTGCCTGCTTGACATCGTTGATTTGCCGAAGCATGGCGGTGGTTCGCTTGGCGTAGGCGCCAGTGATGTAGCTGTAGGCATCGGCCAGAGAGAAGTTGGAGGCAGGCCGTGTGTTGGTGATTGGACGACTAAAGAAAGAGAATCGTGCCAGGTTATTTGTTGATGATCTTTCCATAATCGAAGCGAATTGTGTTCATTTTGTAATTGTCGGCGAGAAGCTTTTGGATATCCGCCTTACGATAATAAACTTTGCGGCCAAAGCGGGAGTAGGGAATCAGCCCGGCAGTGCGGAGCGTTTGGAGTGTGCGGAAGCTGACACGCAGCATCGCCATGACATCATAGTTGTCGATCCAATCTTCGAGGGGAGTTTGGGCGACGGTTTTTTTGCTGACGACGTCCATGCTAGGCTCCTTTCTTGCTTTGAGAGAGATACTCGTCGGCACGCTCTTCGAGCTCTTCGGCTGTTTCGTAACGATTCTGGAGCAGCCACTGTTCGAGTTCGTCGCGTTTGAAATAACACATCTTGCCCATGGGCTTGTAGAAAGGAATCTGCTGGCGCATGGTCAGCTTGTAGAGGTAGGACTTTGAGATGCCCATGTAGCGGGCAGCTTCCTCGCTGGTGAGGACTTCTTTTTTACAATTGATGATGTTGGCCGAAATAAGGTCGGCGAGGCCTTTCATTTCATCTGTTGTCATACGCAATAATTTTATGGTTTGCGAGACAAAATTATTGCGAACCAATTTGTTAGAATTTGTCGGCGTTTGTTGACAAACAAAAACAAACTATAACAAACAGATTTTATTAGAAAGGGAAGAAAAGTAGTTTAATGGAACTCATCGAAGACTTGCGAGAAGGCTGCGAAGGCATCGTCGAGGTCGGTGCGATACTGCTTGGGAGTGCCTGAAATCTTGCTGAAGGCGTTGTTGAAAGCCGAAATGGTGCCATCGAACTTGAAGGTGGACTGAAGGAGCGGAGCCGGAGTCTTTTTGAGATATCCTCTTTGGACGGCCATATAGACATAGATGGCGGCCTGCTTGCCTTTGGTGCCGGATAGAAGCTTGGACATGGCGGCTTTGAAAGCCTCGCGATGATCGGTGATGATGAAGTTGTCGATAGAGATGGAAGGCTTGGGGAGCGGAGCCGGCGCGGGAGCGACTTCGGGAGCTGAAGCCTTGTGGGTTGCGAACCAATAACGAGGGTAGGCTACGGAGTGATAGTAATCGAAGATGGCAAGAAGAGAGTTGGCTGCGGCTTTGCAATAAAGCTTTGTCATGTAGTTGTCTTCATCGGCATCGACAAAGATAGGAGCGTATAAAGCCCAGAACTCATATTCACGGAACTCGGTGCAGAACTTATGGATATCCTCATCGGTGAAAGTCTGGAGATGGTCGATGGAATCTCTGACACTCCAGCCTAGAGACAGGCCTTCGTCGGTGATGGCATCGTTGACGATGGCACGAACCAGGTCTTCGATGTGGTGGTCGGGGCGGTCGAGGATGATATCGTTTTCGAAAGCTTGGAAATCGTCGAATTCTACAACAACTTGTTGGCGAAAGATTTTCTCATAATCACGTCTCATGGCACAAGGATTTAAACGTTGTTAAGATTAAGTTTTGGCAGACTCATGACGGCTTCGGTTTTGAGGCTATCGACGGCACGAGTGTATTTCTCGGTGTGCTTGAGGCCGCTGTGACCGAGGAGGCTGGCGACAGTTTTGATGTTGGCACCGTTATTAAGGATATTGACCGCAAAGGAATGGCGTGCGCAGTGCCAGGAGATATGCTTTTTGATGCCTGCGGCTTTGACCCAACGGTCGACAGACTTGAGGCACATGTTATAAGATGGCAGCTTGAAGATTGGGGTGTTGAGATCTTCATCTTTGCCAGGCTTACCGATGAGGCCGATGATTTCGTCAGGAAGAGGGATGACCACGCCGGAGTTGGCCGAGTGACCTTTGGTTTTGTTCTGCTCGAACTTAAGCAGATGGTTGGAGAAATCGACGTTCTTATAGGTAAGATCCTTGACATCGCAGAAGCGGAGGCCACAATAGAGGCAGAGGATGAAGGCACGACGGACTTCGGAATTCTGCTTTGGGTCGTGATAGGCGATGAGCTGCTCCATCTCCTCTTGAGAGAGCACGTCTTTACGGAGAATCTGATCATCGACCTTGATGGTGATGCCGACGCAAGGATTCTTCTTTATGTCCTCATGTTCGACAGCGTAGTTGATGACCTTTTTGAAACGCTGGAAGCAGGACTTTGCGCCTTCGCCTTTGGAGTGCTGCTGAAGATATTCGGTGAACGCTATCATCATGTCTTTATCGAGCTGCTCGGGGCGGATGACTCGGGAATAACGCTTATAGACAGGGCTCTGGGCGAGGAAATCCTTGAAGCGGTTGAGCGCCATATCGAGCATTCTAATGTCTTTCTTGGTATATTTATCGATATACTCTTGGAAGTATTTCAAGAAGTTGACGACCTTCTTTTCCTTTTTGATGCGATAGCCTTCGGCGTTTTCGAGCATTTCTTGGCTGCGTTCGTAGCGGACTTTCTTGGCAAGGTCGAGGGTCTTTTTGTTGTGAAGACGCTCTTCGGGTGTGCGAGGGGCTGTCCAGAGATAAAGTGACAGATATTCGCGGCGACGTTCCTTGCGCTTGGTTTCTTTGCCGGTTTTGGGGCTGATGACTTTAGTGAATCCGAAGTAGTAATCGAGAAAGATAGATTCCTTGCCGTTGGACGTGATATAGGCGCCCAGCTTGGGGTTCTCGACGGGGTCGGTGGAGATCATATAGGTATGATCGCTACGGACAGATTTCTTAGCAGACATAATGACTCGATGTTAAAGTTTGATAGTGCAAAGATAATAAAAAAAATGATACAAAGTGCAACAATATTAAAAAATCTTAGTATTTTTGCAAAAATTTTAAGGTTCATTGGAATAGGGATAAAATTCGTAACATATAGTAAAATAAAGGTATTGAGATTTGTTAGGGGTTTAGTAAAAAGGGCGTAATTCATGTAGCCACAGTGTAGCCACAGACGACATTACTATAGGAAACGGAGGGAAACGAAGGAAAAATGACGGAGGTGTAAGGCAGTGAAAATCAGGCGTTTAGGTTGTTTTTGGTTTCTTATAGATTCACGGAAAAGTGGTGGGTGGTATTGGCCCTGGGTACGGATTTAGAAAGTTAATCCCTTGAAAATCAACGATTTTCAAGGGATTTTTTGTTGGCGGTGGGGCCATGGTGGGGCCGAGACGACAATAGCATGGGAAACCAAATGACGAGAAAACACTGGGGATTGGGAGAATGTAAAAAATGGTGCAAATGTTGAAAACATCTGCACCAAAACCCAAAATATTGCTAGCTTATGTCGTCTAGCTGATTGCAAAAATACAAAATTTATGAATAAGCATAGTGTATTTTTTATTCAAGTTCGTAATATCCGAGATACTCGGAGTTGGTGATGAGCTTGTTGTCGGCGGAGCGCATGGCGAACCAGGCGTGAATGTGTTCGCCTTCCCAGTCGTCGGGCAAACGGACGTGAGATGACCCCACTGAACGTATGAAGCCGTTGAGGTCGAAAAAGACCTCTTTTCTTTCCACGTTGTAGCATAATAAAACAGCCACATCACTGTCTTGAGCGTTGCCGTGACTGTTTTGGTCGCCCCAAAGGAGGTCGATGTCGGTCATGGTGACATACATGATTTGCACCGAAGGAGGTGTGAGAATGCCTCGTGAGAGAACAATCTTGCTGAAATCGATGGTGTAGTCAGGAGCGTCACCGATGGCGTTGTTGACCATTTGGCGCACTGCGTAGTTGAAAGGTGATTGCTTTTTCGCAACATCCTTCAAGCCGAGGTTGATGAACTGAAGCGCTTGCTTCATGAATTTCTGAGCGATGTCCATTTTGTGACGCTGCTCGAGCTGTTTTTCTGTTTTGGGGTTCTTAACGTGCTGAGCGAGACCACGCATGTAGGCTTCGCCTTTCCAGCTGCTGCCCACCACTGTGCCGACCTTGCCGTTAAAACCTCCTAATATTCCTTGTTTTATTGTTCCCATAATCTTTGTGTTGTTTAATTGTTAATCATCATTGATGTTCGGACTGTAGAAATCACGACATTTCTCCGAAACCTGCCCTAATGACTTGTCATAGACGAAAGCCCAGCCAAGATACTGCTTTTCACTTGTGATAGGAAAGCCTTCGATTTCAATATCGCTCAAACCAGTTGTAAAGGGTTGGTCATAGATATAGCTGAACCAATTGTTGGTGCCCAATTCACTCAAAATGAAAATGAAGCCAGGATACTCCACGTGGGAGTTGTCGTATTGGATTGCCCCAACATACCAGTGGCCGTCTTGACCTGGGTCATCGACAAAAAACATGTCAAAGCACTTCAGGAAGCCTTTTGAGAGAACGAGTTTCTTGTAATTGACAACTGGCTCGCCATCGACTTTTTCGATGGCTGCATGATAGTTGATCTGAGCTGCCTTGTTGAAAGTTGACATCTTATGGTCGTAATCGCCGAAAGTGAGCTTGAGTGTCGGTGCCAGAGGACGCAGCGCCTCGATAACAGCACGGAGGGCTTTACGGCAGAAGATGACGCTTTCAGACTGGGTGGCGGTGTAGTGGGTTGGAAGACCACGCATGTAGGCGGTGCCTTTCCAGCTGCCGCCTACCACAGTGCCGACCTTGCCACTGAAGCCGCCCAATATTCCTTGATTTATTTTTCCCATAACCTTTATATTGTTTTGTTAAATTTATTATCTCCCGTAGGCCTCGACTTCGGCGATGGGGTCTGAGACCTTGCCAGAGGCTGGGTCGTAAGTGCAAGCGTAGGCGAGATATTCCTTGGCTTCGAGTAGGGGCATGCCGTGAAACTCAAGTGTGTCGCCCACATGGAAATGCTGACGGATGATGCCTGTCTGCCATACACCGCCAGTGACATCGTAGATTGCGAATATCAGACCATCATACTCTGGATACTGGATGTCATCAGCGATTGTTGAGATATAGTAATTGCCATCTTCACTTGGGTCGTTTATGACCAGATAGGTAAATGGCTTGAGACTTCCTTGTGAGAGGATTAGATGTTCGTAATTGAAATGAGGCTCGCCTCCTGACTCATAGATAGCAGCTTTGTAGTTGACCGACACAGCCTTGTTGTAGCCTGACATTTTGTGAGCACGTTCTTTGAAAGTGACGCTCAACAGAGAGGCGATAGGCTTTAAAGCAAGCGCGAGGATTTTTAGGGCCTCGCGCTGGTACAACTGCCCCGCTGTGCGGGGGTCTTTAACGTGCTGTGCTCGGCCTCTCATGTAGGCCTGGCCTTTCCAGCTGGAGCCTATGACAGTGCCGACCTTGCCGTTAAATCCCCCGAGGATTCCTTGTTTGATAGTTCCCATGGTACAGCGGATTTAGAGGTTAAGCTGGGGTCAAAGTGATCTCACCGAGATAGATGGAATCAGCGACTTCCTTGCCGTCTTCCGACACCATACCGAGATAGACCTCTACTTTGTCGCCCTCCCAGTCGTTAGGGACAGTGAGGCTCTGGATATGGGTGGCTCGGGTTGCACCTGCGGTGTCGTAGATGGTCTCGCCCTTATCCTTGTTGTAGATGAAAGGCATGGCCTTGTCAGTTGCCAATGCATTACCTACACCGCTGTTGTCAGTCCAGTCGATTTTGACTTCGTTGCGGTTGTTGTCCCATGTTGCTGTTGCGCCAGTGACCTGTGTCAGACCTCCTTTTGACACCACGATTTTGGTGAAATCCAAAGCATAGCTCGGATAGCTGCCGGTGACGGCATTCTTGATGGTGTAGGACATGGCAGCGTTGAACTCGGTCTGCTTTGCAGCCTGGCTCTTGAAGCCGATACGGATGTACGGCACGACTGGCTGGAGGAAGCCCATAACGAGAGCGAACTTGGTGCGCTGGTTGACCTGACCTGCCGAACGAGGATTTTTGACATGCTGGGCTTGGCCACGCATATAGCTGATGCCTTTCCAGCTCGAACCGATGACGGTTCCGACTTTTCCGGAGAATCCCCCGAGGATTCCTTGTTTGATAGTACCCATAATCTTTAAATTGTTTTTTAGGTTAAAAATTTGTTTAATTAGGTAACCTTGGTCTTGACTTGGTACGGACTTGGTATGGTCTGCAACCGGTCTCAAAACGAGGTTCGCTGCAAGTATAGATAAAAAAACAACATGGAATGTCGTCATGGAATATGGTGCTTCCGATTTCTTGTGGTTTCTCTCGATTTCCAGTTGGAAGTTGGAGAGAATTTTTGCAGATTAGAAAAATTTGCTATTTTTGTAGTCGATTACCAACACAAACACTATCATGAAAAGATTAGTCACAAGTTTGCTCGCTCTATTGGGATTGGCAACAGCCTGCGAGCGACTGGAGTATGAAAATGCCGATGCCAACACTTTCGCTTCGAGAATTGCAAGTCCTGATGTCGTAGTGCTCGATGTGAGGACTGCTGCTGAGTATGGAGAGGGACACATACAAGGTGCCATCAATATCGATGTCAAAGAAGATGGCTTTATTGAAACAGCGAAGTCAACACTAAAAACGGACAAGACTATTGCTGTTTATTGCAGAGGAGGCAGACGTTCGGTGACGGCAGCGGAGAAACTTGTCGCCGAGCATTACAAGGTGGTTAATCTTGAAGGCGGAATCATGGCTTGGAAAGATGCGGGGCTGCCGATTGTGACAGATGAATATGAGACAGACACATTCACGACGAAGAGCGGAAAGACGGTGACGCTCCACGCTTTGGTTCACTCGTCAATAAAGATGGATTATGATGGAAAGACCATTTATATTGACCCGGTGACTAAGTTGGGGGACAAGACCATCAACTTGGCGGAGATGCCGAAGGCTGACTATATCTTAATTACCCACGAACATTTTGATCATCTTGGGAAGGACGCAATAGAACTGCTGACAAAAGACGGAACCCAACTGATAACCAATCAAAGCTGTAAAGATATATTGGGATATGGAACGGTGATGGCAAATGGCGACAAGCTCCAGCTGTCGGATGACATTGAAGTTGAGGCTGTCCCTGCATATAACACGACCGAAGGACACCAGAACTTCCATCCGAAAGGAAGGGACAACGGATTTGTCCTGACGCTTGACGGCTTGAGGATTTATGTGGCTGGAGATACTGAAGACATTCCCGAGATGTCTGAAATCAAGGATATCGACATCGCCTTTTTGCCATGCAACCAGCCATATACGATGACAGTGGAGCAGCTGATGAGAGCCGCCAAGACAGTCAAGCCGAAAGTGTTGTTCCCATATCACTATAGTCAGACGGATGTGACAGGGATTCCCGCTCAGCTGGAAGGTGATGGGATTGAAGTCAGGATTAGGCATTACGAATAGAGTCACGAAGCGGCTTGAGCTTGATGGCAGCCGTGGGTTCCCACTGGGAGACGGCTGCCTTCAAGCTGATGCCGCGGCAATGTATAGAAGCAGAAAACAAACAAGTACTTAGAAACCAAAACGTGGAAGAACAGAAAACTTGCCAATGAGACGAAACGTTTGAATTACCTGTAAACCCCGCCGAGAGGCAGCCCCGAGTGAGCTTTGCTTTAAAGCAAAGCGAACACCGCTTTCCCGCCCTCACACTCACACTGGGTAGTGAACATTGTATAGGAGCAGGAACCCCAAATTTAATGTTTCGATTCTACTTCTTCTATAGCTGCCGAATATCCAGTTAAAGCTGCAAAAGGAGCGAATTGTGCAGCACGGTTCATCATGCTCATTTGCGGATGCTTCGTCGATACATGATGCGTAAGGTTGATTATGTCGTCGTAGTTTTCTGTCATGCCTTGTGTCCTCCTATTTGCTGGTTACGTTCTTTCGTCAGATCATCAGCTTTGTCGTCTTTGGCTTCATAATCTGTAAAAAGGTCAAGCTGCTCGGATTTAATCGCCACTTCCTCGCTGATTACATGATTTACGGTGAGGTTGATACGTCTGATAAGCAGGTTTTTGTTGACTATCTTCGCATACAAATCTTTCACCGCCTGTATAATAACCTTGCCTGATGAAGTGGGATTGTCGAGATTTGCAGTGCCGTGGGCTGGTTTTGGAACTGGTCGGCCATAATAATCAGTAGTTATCTCGCCATGATACTTAGCCTTCAGAGCCGGATTGGTAAGATTCTCTGTGTCGTAGTTGATGGTCAGCACAATCTGGTCTGCCACAAGGTTATGTTTGACGAGATTGAGTGAGATATCGTCAGCCATTTCCTGCACCACGACCAACGCTTTTCTGTATTCATAGCCAACCGATAACACCTGTCCGTTGCTTAATGAATTGGTCTCGGGCTTGTATGCTTTCACTTCTTTCATTCCGACAGGCTCCCAACCCCAAGCATGGTCGATAAGCAGTTCAGCGTTAACACCGAAGAGATTGTATAACAGATCCTCGTTTTCAATACTACACCGAGCCACCTTTCCCATAGTGTCGAGTCCGTGCTGTTCCAATTTCTGTGCTATGCCTTTGCCCACACGCCAGAAACTTGTCAACGGCTTAAAGTTCCAAAGCTTTTTACGATAGCTCATTTCATCAAGCTCGGCGATTCTTACACCATTTTCGTCGGCAGGAATGTGTTTTCCGACGATATCCATGGCGACCTTACAGAGATACATATTGGTTCCTATGCCTGCCGTTGCCGTTATACCCGTCTCCTTCAGCACATCCCGGATCATCTTCATAGCCAAGTCATGTGCCGTCATTTTATATGTGTCCAAGTAATCGGTAGCGTCAATGAAAACCTCGTTTTCTCCTTTCATGGTTAACATTATCGACGCTCTGAATCACTTCAAACAATCTCGGACGGCCACCCACTCCGTATGATTTTAATGATGGGGAGACGGCGAGGCAGATGGTTTTTTCTGTACGGCTATTATCAGCAACGACCAGATTTGTAGTCAACGGATCAAGCCCTCGTTCCACACACTCGACTGATGCATAAAACGATTTCAGATCTATTGCTATGTAGGTTCGTTGCTTCATTCACTATCTCCTCCAAGCCCCAATCACCTCGCCGATATAAACCGTATGAATCCCAGCATCGAAGTCGGCGTACCAGTCTTTCGGAGTGGCGTTGCGGAAGTCGTTCTCGTTCTGGTGCCAAGATGTCATAATTTCACACTCGATCACCAGTTTTGCCTCCTCGTAATATGGAGTGCCATTTTCAGTGTATGCGGTATGAAGTCCCAGTGCAGCGGCTTTGTCACCGTCACGGCCACTTTTCCGACCCATATATTTCCAAACTTCAGGATCTTCAAACTCCATGATGGTAAAACGACCGTGACGCTCCATAAACTCCCATGTGTAACGAGCAGGAGCGACATAAACGGTGACTGTCGGGCGGTCATGTCCGATATAGTTTCCGATGCTTCCCCAACCTATTGTCATGGCGTTGTTTTCAGTAGTGTCGCCAGAGCAGAGGACCAGGTTTTTTGTGAAGAAAGTGAAGCCGTTGTCGGCAAAGTCTTTCTGTACGTCGAATGGTTTGAGTTCAGTGTTCATAGGTGTTTCTTTACAGCCAGTCAATGCGATTAAGAGCATGGAGGCGATTAATAATATTTTTTTCATTTCACAAATCTTATCTTCCCTTTTATTGATACTTGTTAAATTGATACTTTTCTCTCAATTCTGCCTTTTTATTTGGTGGCAATGATTGGAAATATGATTTCCATCCGGGACAGAAATTGATGTGCCAACGCCAGAAACGCCCCATCAGTGATTTGGGCTTGGCATCATAATGAGCACGAATTTTACAGTTTTCGCAAGGGTGTGCCATAATGTATATTTTTTGAATGATGAAAAATTACTAAAAGCAAAGAGCTATAACAACGGTGTCATGTAGAGTGGCAAAAACACCAAGCCGTCCTTGAGTTCCATATCTTTTGAGTGAAGGATGTATGGAGTTGACAAATAGTTGCTGTATTTCTCAATGCATTTCTTGATTGAAGACAGGGTGTAATTGGTGCTGCTTTTGACCTCAATCGGTGAAATGTTGTGCCTTGAAGTTACGATTTCCTTTTGAATAAGGAAGTCGATTTCCATGCGGTTTTCAGCATCGTCCTTGTCGTAGTTGCTGAAGAAATACAGCTTTTTGCCACTAGCTTTCAGCATCTGTGCGACGATGTTTTCCACGAGCATTCCCTCGTTGATTTCCAATTTGTCGAACATCAGTTTCTGATAGATTTCATTGCTCACGATGCCTCTGGCATTGAATGCGAGCGAAATGAGCAGTCCAGTGTCGCAAAAATAGCATTTGAGCATGGTGCGGTCTTCGTTGAGCTGCAGGCCGATGTTAGGAGCGGTGGTGTTGTAGCAGACGTTGACTATCTTGGCATCGTCGAGCCAAAAGAATGCGCTGTCGTATTCGCGCATGCGGGCGTCGTCTCTCAAAGCTGAAAGAGTAAACTTTTTCTCGTGTTTCTGGAGCTGCCCAGGAATGGCGTCGTAGATGGCCGAGACTCTTGCTGTTGCGGAGCCGGCATATTTCTTGATGTCGTTTCTGTAAAGCTGCAGGATCTGACGTTTGATGGAATCAACTTTGTTGAAATCCTTGCTTTGGACATATTCGGCGACAGCCTGTGGCATGCCTCCGACAATCATGTATTGGCGGAAATAGTGCATGGCATCGCGATGGAAATCGCCCATTGGCTTTTGTTTTTCGAACTGTTGTCGGATGTATGGCATCAACATCTCGTTGCCCATTGCCCAAAGGAACTCTTCGAAATCCATAGGATACATGTCGATTCCTTCTTCTTCGGATGGGATGACTATGTTTTCGACATTTTTCTTGATGGAAATAAGCGAGCCTGTCTCCAGATAATCGAAGCGGTGGTCGGCTACCAAGGTTTTGATGGCCTCACGAGCGCGAGGACACTTCTGCACTTCGTCGAAGATGATTAGCGATTTGCGCCGTGTGAGGTTTTTATTATAGTGAAGTTGGATGTTTTGCAAAAGCGTGTCAACATCTTCCAAATATTCATCGAACCAACCTTTTACACGTGATGGTGCTTTGCTGAAGTCGATAAGAATATATGATTCATATTCGTTGCGAGCGAATTCCTCAGCAATATAGCTCTTTCCGATACGGCGAGCACCTTCGATGAGCAGTGCTGTGGTGCCATCTTTTTCTCGTTTCCACTGGACAAGTTTGTCGTAGATTTTTCTTTTCATAATCACCTTTCCTAGATTTTTCAGATTATGTGTTATACACGTTTCCGCGATTTTTTGACGATGCAAATATACACATTTCCTAGATTTTCGGAAAAAAACTTTTAAAAATTTTATTTAGTAATGGAATCGACAGATTGAACCATGAAGTGAGACAATGGGGCTAATGGTCAAATAGGACTAATAAGTCCAATAGTACGGATAGGATGAATAGGATAAAGATGGCTGGTGACTTTATTAAAAGTCACCTTTGCCGGTGAGGTATTTGTAGCTGCCGAAGATGAGGGCGAGGAAAAGAGATTCTTTTCCGTTGCTGAGAACCTTCGCCCCTAATTTGGGGTTGTCGGTGTTGTTTTAGAGATCAGATAGGTATTATCTGACCTAATGTCTTTTCGTGCCATAATGATTAGAAATTTGGGATTTTTTCAGCTACAAATTTAGCATAAAAGGATGGAACAAACAAGAGAAAATAAAAGAAGTTATCAACATTTTTGCAGAAAATAGGTAAGTTTTTGGTTATGAGAGCGATAAAATTTTTTTAAGATTTTTGGTAAACTAAAGGAAAAAAAGTTGTACTTTTGCAGTCGGATCTTTGATTAAAAATTGGTCAAGGGGGAAGACCCCTACAAGAGATTGAAAAGGATTAATTAATAGAGTGCCTGGTTGGAGATTCGGGTAGCAAAAGGGTAGCAAAAAGCGACAAAACAAGGTCTTTTTTAGGAAAGCAAGAGAAGATAAGTTGTTGAGAATCAATGCACTTGGTTTCATATAAGGGATATGAATTTCCGGCCCTGGGTACGATAAAAAAGGAGAGGCGCCTCTCCTTTTTTTGTTTACGGTTTACAGTTTACCGTTTATGGTTGATAACGATTAATGCAAACTTTCGGGCTAATGAATCACAAATTAGACACTGATTTCCTTGATCGTGCAATAATTTTTGCAGTAAAAGCTCATGCCGGAATCGAACGCAGAGGCAAGGGATTCCCTTACATAGTGCATCCGCTGGAAGCTATGGCTATAGTGGCCACCATGACAAACGACCAAGAGATGCTCGCCGCCGCAGCGTTGCACGACACCATAGAAGACACCAGCGTTACCTACAGCGACATTAAGCTGATGTTTGGTGAGCGGGTGGCAAAGCTGGTGCAATACGACAGCGAACAAAAAACAAACGAGGAAAACCAAGCAGAAAGCTGGCATGCACGCAAACAGGCCGCCATCGAAAGGCTTGCCGCAGCACCACACGACGCCAAGATGATCGCTCTCGGCGACAAGCTTTCAAACATGAGAGCCATAGCACGCGACTATGACACTGAAGGCGATAAGCTGTGGAACCGCTTCCATGTCAGCGATGTCAAAGAACACTCGTGGCATTATCACGGACTGGTGGAATCGCTGAGAGAACTGAGCGATACCGAAGCTTTTAAAGAGTTTGAGGCATTGGTTAATAAGGTGTTTCCGTAAAATCAAAGAAAAAATGAAGACAAGATTCAAGAAAAATGCCAAGGTGTTTGACATTGTAATCACTGCCCTGGCCGGAATGGTCTCGGTGGCCGTGATGCTTTATGCAATCTATCACTTCGGACTGAAAGAGTCGTGGCCCGAACTGGTGCTCAATGTGTTTTACATCGCCTGTCTGGTTATGATTTGGAGGTATTTCTTCAACAAAATTGATACACAGAGGTTCAATTATTGGTGCTCGATCTTTGTGGGCGTCACAGTGTTGCTGCGCGACATCCTCTTTGCGCCGCCATTGGCCAATTTTGTCTTACATTTGGCATGTCTCACGCTGTCGGTGCTGCTGCTGTGCACACTCACCTTCTTCAATGCCCGAAAAGACTGGCAGAGCTATACCAAGCGCAACCTGTGGCTGATATGCATCATCGACATGCTCATTGCCGCACTTTACAACTACGACATTTTCATTGAGCCTATCAACGAATACACCGACTATCTGCTTATCGAAATCTGGATCCGTCCAACCATCACCTATGGACTTGTGGCATGTTTCGTGACAGAATCTGAAAACGACAGCAACTAGCTTGTCTTTTAGGCCGTTCGCATAATAATTTTTTAAATTAATATTTTTGATTTGAAATTATTATTAAATTTGCAAGCGTAATTAATGATTTAAACTATGAAAAAACTTGCAAATTTTATACTATTTGTAATAATATCTTTGTTTTTGCTCCACTGCACCGGCAAAAAGGTAGAGAAACACGAGCCGGTCGCCAACAATGCCTTATATACGAGAGATGCGGCCATGCATGTATATGCATCTCAGCCTGAGCGGGCTTTGCTGATTATCGACTCGGCTGTCATAGTGGGCAATCTGACGCCTCTGCGTGCCGATATATTGCGCGCGATAGTCTATTCCAGGTCGTATGAAGATATGAAATACGATTCAGCCATCCTGATAAGTGAGCGTTTGATGCATCATGATTCAGTGAAATTGAATGCCGACATGCAGATAGAGGTCCTGGAGGTGTTGCTGAATGCCTGCAGGCTGAAAAAAGACAACGAACAAGCCATGTATTGGGCGACACAGTTGGGCGACCTTTACCGCCGACAGGGTGATGTGACGGAGGCTCTGCGTACCGATGCCGAAATAGGTTATTTCCTAATCCGTATCGGACAATACGACGAAGGTTTGGCAACAATCGACACCGTGATTTATCAACTTAATGGCAAACGTAAATTCAACGAACTCGACGCCTCGATTATCGCCTTGAAACGCAAAGCCGAGATATGCAGTGAGATAAGTCTTTACGACAAGATGATATCAGCCGCTCAGCGTATGCTCGACCTTCTTGGTGACTACGAAAAGCATCCTGTTGACTATCATGACGGCTCGATACGCGAACCAGCCGACGAAGAACGTCCACGCTATATCGATTTTTATCGCGGAAAGGCATATGCCTACATGGCTGAAGCCAATGCTTCGCTTGGTAATCACAAGGCGGCAAAAGAATATATCGCTCTTTATGAGAACACCTCGGCGGGTCAGGGCTTGACAGGCCGTTTCATGATAGCTCCAATGTATGGAAAACTTGGCGATTACGACCTTATGCTGGACATTTACGATGAGGTGGAGCAACAGATCGGTACCGACACTATTAACGCGTATTATGTAGAGGTGCTGCGCGGGCGCGCCGAGGCTGCCGAGGCGAAAGGCCGCGACACAGAAGCGAAAAACTATTGGAAACGTTATGCTGAGCTGAGAGAGATGCTCAACGACCAGCTACTGAAAAGCAAAGCCCATCTGTATGCGGCACGTTTCCATGCCCAGGAACAACAACGCGAGATAGAAAGAAACCATGAGGCTATCCGCCGAGCCAATATGATGGGCGCGGTAATCAGCATTGTAAGCCTTATAGTGCTGCTTTTCGCTGTATTTGTCGTCATCGACTTGCGCAGCACTAAAAAACGCAACCGCATCCTGGCATTCCAAATCACGGAAGCTTCGAAATACAAAGAGAAATACCGCGAACTGAAACCTACGGAAAAAATCAAACCTAACGACGATGACTATGCCGACATGTCGGATTCCGAGCTTTTCGCATATCTCCGCGACGTTATCGAATGCGAAAACCTTTATCTCAACCCTGACTTTGAACGTCAGGCACTCACCAACCGCACCGGCTTGTCGAAAGAACGTATCGCCGCCGCCTTCGCACAGGGCAGCGAACATGAGACCCTGGGCAACTTCGTCCGCGAACTGCGCCTCGAACACGCCATCCGCCTGATGAACGAGAATCCGGGCCAGAGCATAGAACAGGTGTCGCAGGCAAGCGGTTTTGCCAAAGCCGACACCTTCGCACGATACTTCAAGATGAAATACGGCATGACACCTACGGCATACCTGCATACAAAAGCTTGAGATTTTTAATAAGAGACAATAAATATTCCATTATTTGCAAACAGAATTGTTTATGAAAAAACTGTTTTTTACACTCATCACACTTTTTTTATGTTTTTTGGCAGTCGCACAAGATTCTGAGAAATCGGGTAATTTTTTGAGTCGCCGCTACAATAAAATCACCTATGATACCAACTATATCAAGCGTCCTGACTGCAGCTGGACTTTCAAGCTGAGAACCATGCTGATTTGGCAGAAATTCGAGGCGTATGGTTATGTGTATGATGTAGATCTTGGAAACACCACGTTTGAATCGAGGCTGCGTACCCAAATGAAACCGAAACTCAACATTCAGGTGGGTTATATGGGCGTCGCCCTCGCCGGTGGTATCAGCTTCAACAAGCTGGCAGGCCAGAAAGACACGGATTTCGACATCAAACTCAATATGTACGGCAAGAAATTCGGCTTCGAACTCGGACTGAGCGGTATCCAGAGTCTGCATGGAAATTACATCTTGGATATTCCAAACATCGATGCATTAGTGGTTGTTCTTGATGACAATGACACTGTTAATGTTGAATTGCCTATCGAGTTTGAAGTGCCTGAAGGAAAGGTCTCGCAGGCTGTCTTTAACTTTAATTTCTACTATGCTTTCAACCATAAGAAATTTTCATATCCGGCGGCGTTTACACAGATGTTTCTCCAAAGACGCAGTGCTGGCAGTTTCCTTGCGGGCGCCGAGCTTCATGTTAACGACATCGCAATAGGCGACACGTTGACACAAGACGAGCTTTTCCATATTAAAAATGTTACTTACGGCATCGGTGTGGGCTACGGATACAACCTAGTGCTGCCTCACCGCTGGCTCATACATGTCTCGGCACTTCCATATATTGTCCTCCATAGCAAAACCAGAGTGCGCAACTATATGGAAAAGGAAATCAGCATCACTGCCGATTTTCCGGAGGTGTTTATCGCAGGTCGTGCCGCTATAGTGCACGATTTCAACACCAGATGGTTCATTGGCGCTACAGGTCAGGTGAATTGGTCGAATGTCAATACCAAAAAATTGAAAACTGGCAACAGCCAATTCCAGGTGTTTGCATTTGTCGGAGTGAGGTTGTAGTTTTATAGTTTAACTTGTAAAATCCTGTTAATCCTGTCTAAATAAATAATGATCTTGTCATGAAAGCACTACTTGGTATGTCGTTGACCGAGCTGCAAGACCTTGTGGCTCAACATAATCTGCCGAAGTTTACCGCAAAACAGCTCGTCGATTGGCTTTATCGCAAACGTGTCGCCACCTTCGAGGAGATGACAAACCTGTCGAAAACAACACGCCAGCTGCTTTCGGAGAACTATGTCACAGGATACCGCGCATTCGAAGATGTGCAGGAGTCGAAAGACGGCACCAAGAAATATCTTTTCCCGACCGAAAACGGCCATGTCGAGACGGCGTATATCCCTGAAAAAGAACGCGCTACGCTCTGCGTGTCATGCCAGGTGGGTTGCAAAATGAACTGTCTCTTCTGTCAGACCGGAAAGCAGGGTTTCCAAGGCAACCTGTCGGCTGGCGACATAATAAATCAGATACTTAACCTGCCGGAATACGAGACTCTGTCGAACTTCGTGTTTATGGGCATGGGCGAGCCGATGGACAACTACGACAACATCATGCGGGTGCTCGAAATCATGACCTCCGACTGGGGCTTGGCTATGAGTCCGACGCGTATTACTGTGTCAACAGCGGGCGTGATTCCCAACATGAAACGTTTCATCAACGAGTCGAAATGTAACCTCGCCATCAGTCTGCACAGCCCGTTCCACGATGAGCGCGCCAAGATCATGCCTGTCGAGAAGTCGTATCCTATTAATGAAGTCATTCACGCTATCCGTCAGCACGACTGGAGCGGACAAAGACGTGTCTCGTTCGAATACATCGTTTTTAAAGGCTTGAACGACACCCCGAAGCATATCAACGAGCTTGCCCGTCAGCTTGGCAGCCTCCGTTGCCGTGTCAATTTAATTCGCTTTCACGCAATTCCAAATATCGACCTCCAAAGCCCATCAATGGAAGATATGGTCCGTTTCCGCGACAAGCTTAATGACAAGGGCATCATCGCCACAATCCGTGCTTCAAGGGGGCAGGATATTGACGCCGCTTGCGGGTTGTTGTCAACAAAGCGTTAGCTTTTAGTGTTTTTCGATTATTTCGATGTCAATTAATTAAGGTAGCTGTAGTTTTACCATCAGCGGCCGGTGGTCGGAAGCTTCGGGATCGTCAATTACCATAGACTCCAGCGTTTTTACTGCATGTGAATTGTATGTCGCCACATAGTCGATGCACTCGTTTGGCACATCGGCTGGGAAGGTGAAATCATTTCCTGAATTTATTGTAAAACTCTTCGTTAGCTCCTGTAAAAGCTGGGAGTTAGGAGTATCATTCCAATCTCCGGCAAGGATGAATGGTTTCACCCAACGTTGTGCTTCTTCAATGATTAAAGGCACTGAAGCTAATCTTGCATCTTCTTCTAAATCCAAATGCGTGCAGGCAATAACATAATTTTCTAGTTCAACTAGTAAAAGCATTCTTGGCTCTTCGCCTGGAAGAGGAATCCGTTTTGTGCTCAAAGGTTGCTCTTTGGTCAAAATACCAACTCCATAGCCACCTCCATCATAGTCGATGGCTTTGCCAAAAACCAAATAATAATTTGTGCGATTTGCCAACTCGCCAAGCTGATACTTCCGTCCGCTTCGTCCCGTCATGCTATCCAGCTCCTGAAGAGCCACAATATCAGGCATTTGCTTGAGAATCATCTCCGCCGTCCTGTCATAATCCACAACCAAATCCATTCCCGCGCAATGTCGGACATTGTAACTCATAATTTTCACCTGCACCGGCTTCAATGCCATAATCAGCCAAAAGCTCGCAACAGTCAAAACTATCAGCAAAAAAGCGTCGAAAAATAACTTTTTCATATTGATATCCAGATTTTTCCGGGTCAAAATTACAAATTAATTTCAAATTATATATGAAATTCTTGTCAAAAGCATATCCACGAGCCACTGATCATTAATCATATTTACACCAAAGCATTTCTTTCCGGCATCTTTTATTGAAGCACCGATATGGTATGCCGTTGAATGGTCAATAATAAAGAATCTATCATGAAATTTGTCAGTAAAATTTAATGTAAGTGTTGGATATTGTGCATTAAATTTATCAATGTCAAATTGTGTTAGTTTAGTGTTTTTAGATGTGATTATTTGAACATTGACCATTTCTTTCTTTTTTGCAAGAATGTCTAAAGTTTCAACATTTACATAGTTATCAATCAAAATGATATCCTTGTTAGCTTTTTTAACTATAGAAACCATAAAACTAAAAGCATCGAAAATTTGCCCGTCAAAAAACAGTCGCTGTTTGTCTTCGTCCTTGTTTTTATCTAATAAGGTAAGAATTTGCTCAATTTTCTTATCATTTTCTAATAAATGAACATCCGTTTCAATTTGATGTTGTTTCAAGTTGTCAATTTCGGTAAAAAGTTTAGCATTGTTAAGCATAAAATGTCGCATCGCGACGAACGCGTCTATGATTTTAATACTCGTTTGAACAGCGGTGTCGCTTTTAAGAACTGAGGCAAGCATTGAAACGCCTTGTTCGGTGAATGCGTAGGGATTTGATGAAGAATGTTTTAATATCTGCAACCGGTCACATTTTGTGACCAGTTCATCTAATTCATTATCAGATAGTTGAAATCGATATCGTTCAGGAAAACGTTCAACATTCCTTTTCACCGCTTGGTTTAATGCTTTGGTTTTTACTCCATAAACATCAGCCAAATCCTTGTCAATCATAACTTGAATACCGCGAAAAGTGAAAATTTTCTTTTCAATTTCTTTAATTGAATTGTTGTAAACTGTAATGCTGCCATTGCTCGTATTTGCCAAAGGTTCCATAGTTTTAAAACTTTAAAATTACATTGCAAAAATACTAATTTTTATTGAAAAAATGGATGTGTTGAAAATAATTTTTATATTTGCATCGTGAAATTAAAAATAAACACATGATATAAAACAACGAAATAGATAAAAAAACATATTGAGCTGACGCTCTTGTTTCCTCTACGGTGAAGTCTGGTAAACAATACTAAATGCGGAAATAAGTTTGCGGATAGTTTACGCTTGGGCGTGAATCTTTTCTCACTTATTTGCATTTAAGGTATTACCAGACACCTCCGTGGAAAGTAAGTGGCAACCAAAGAAAAGTTTTTACGCCTTTTTTCATGTCCCTTGTTTTCCGAAAACGACCGCCGACTCAAAGCAGGGATGCCGAAAACTGTATTTAGAGTAGGCGTGATTAAAAGTTTACAACATGGAGCTAATTATTATCAGAGGTCGCCAAAACAATGGCAAAACAACAACTGCCACACTTTTGCACAATGAACTTGTTGGACGTGGCGCAAAACTAAAATTACTTAAAACAAATGGAAATTATCTTTCTGTAGATAATTGGACAGTTGATTTTCAATCGGTTCTTGATTTTGGCAAGAAACGAATAGTTATCATTTCTGAAGGTGATAATGACGACCGATTGGCTGAACTGATGGAAAGTTTGATTAATGATTACCGTCCTGATGTTGTGGTAGCTTGTGCTCGTGCCTATGACAGGGTGGGCTCATCTTATAGAATGCTTACTGAAAAATTCAAAGATTTGATTAAACTTGAAAATGAATTTTGGACAGAATTTTCTGATGACCGCACCAAAATGATCGACGCGAAACGTCCAATTGTTGAAAAAATAATCAATAAAATACAATCAATCTAATTATTAACAACTTATTAAAATGAAAAGAATCTGTTTATTTGTATGTTATGCTATCATGATGGCAAACATTGTCAGTGCACAAAATTTAAAAAAGTATGAAGGAGAAATAAGGTATCCATCAGATTTGAAAGTATTATCTTATTTTATGGGTGATTATATGGATGGTAAGACATTATATGGTTCGTACTATTACTATGAAAATCAAGATGGTGAACGAATAAAAAATGGAGCATTTCATTTGAGATATAAAGACGGTTTAAATTATAGAGTTATGGGAGGCAAATACGTTGATGGACTTAAGAGTGACCAATGGATTATAAAAGACAGCATCGTGACAAAAGATAGAATTAAGCGCACACGATTAGGTACGTTAAAAATTACTTATAAAAATGATATTATTAATGGACCATGTGAATACCACAACAAGTATCTAAAAGGATCTTTTGCTTATTCGACAATAAAATGTAATTTCAACAACGGTATTATTGTAGGTGAAGTGACAGTGCAACACTGTAAAGAATCAGATACGACTAAAGTTAGAGAATACAAGGGCTCTGTTTCAAATGATGGATTATTACATGGTCTTTGGACTATCAAAGATAAAGGTGGATTGGAAATGTTACAAAAAAGATTATATTATAAGGGAGGTCTGGTTAGTGTGGAAGAATCTGATTTTTCAACTGGTGACAAATATATGTGTTATAGCGCTTTTGATGGTATGACAAAAACACCAGATATTAATGACATTAAAGATACAATTGTTAATGGTCTTAACTGCATTATGTGGAACGGCAAAATAGCGGTTAAGACTGCGGGTTATGCTAATTATAATTCTAAAATGACAACTACGAGGATGGGCGATGTTGTTTTTGAATCATTCCAATATAGTTTATATTCCACATTGGAAAATCAGCGACAAAGTTGGGGATATAAGTATTCGGAACAAGAACTTGTTAGAATTAGAATAGAAAGGGAGTTGTTTGTTCAGGATAGTATTCGTAAAGAGCAGCAACTTAGAGAACAACAACTAAAAGAGGCAAATGCAAATCTTTCTGAGGAGCTATTAGGATATATTAGTGTCCAAACAGATAAAAAGATCAAGAAATCTTCAGTTGAAGGAAATAATATAGTATTTCAAGCACAACCAGAAGTTATTAGCGGTGAATTTAAAGAAGAGTATATGAAAAATAGTATGGGTGAAATATACAAAAACGATAATCAACGATTATCGCGTTATAAAACAAAAGTGTTGTCAAATAAAAATGGAAATGTTATTTTGTTAAAGTTTGAAAAAGATTCAAAAAATATCGTGTATTTAATTCATAAAAACGGACAAAAATCCGACGTTTTTGAGGTGACTAAATCGGCATTGAAAGGTTTGCCGATCGAGTGGTAACATTTTAATAATCACCCTATACTTACTAATCGGAATGGAATTCCACATCGCATTCCATTCCGATTTTCCTGTGAATATGAAAGTCGTATGTTTTACAGTGAAAATCTGCTATTTTGACACACTTTTTTCAACGAATATAAGTTTTGTTTGCAATTAAACATTAAGAAAAACTTTTTCAAACATATATTTCATGTTGAAAAAAAATGTATTTTTGCGAACTGAAAATACTAAAAATTCGGATGATTAGTTCGCGAGAAAATATAATGATAGCAATAAGTTCTTCGCCGAGAACCGCTTTTAATACTAAAAGTATTGCATTGTTACTCAATGAGAAACGTGATTTGTTGTTGACTAAAAAACTGAATTATTATGTTCAAAAAGGACTATTGCTAAACCCGAGAAAAGGTATCTATACAAAAATCAATCCTAATATGGAGGAATTGGCAGGGTTGGTGTTTGTGCCGTCGTACATCTCTTTACAATATGTACTGCAGAAGGCCGGCGTGGTGTTTCAGTACGATTCGGCAATCACTTCGGTCAGTTATCTGAACCGCGAGATAGAGATGTGCGGACAAACATTTCGTTATAATCAGGTAAAAAAAGAAATAGCATATAATCTTGAAGGTATTGAACGTCGTGACAATATCAATATTGCAACGCCTGAAAGAGCCCTGCTCGACATGATGTACCTTAACTCGGAATGTTATTTCGACAATATTGATGGCATCAATAAAAGAAAAATTGCCCAATTGCTGTCAATTTATCAGTCGCCGCGGCTAAACGAACGAGTTAAAGAATTGTTTAAAACCAAATAAATTATGAATATCAACAATCACAAATTCTACATGCTTCAAATTTTGAAGGATGTTTTTTCGGATGGCGAATTGGCTGATTGTCTCGCATTTAAAGGCGGTACAGCCACGATGTTTTTTTACGATTTACCAAGATTTTCGGTGGATTTAGACTTTAATCTTTTAGATGTTCAAAAAGAAAGACTTGTGTATGAAAAATTAGAGAAAGTATTGTCTAAATTTGGCACATTGGTTGATAAAGCATTGAAATTCTTCGGTCCGGTTTTCGTTTTGGATTATGGTAAGGGCGAACGTAAGCTGAAAGTTGAGGTGTCTAACCGCCAATATGACAATCATTATGAAATTAAAAACTTGATGGGTGTCGAGATGAGAGTTTTGACAAAACCTGATATGTTCGCCCACAAACTATGTGCTTTGCTCGATAGAAACGAAATTACAGGCCGCGACGTGTTCGATTGTTGGTTTTTCCTCAATTCGAGAACGCCCATTAATGCCGCTATTGTGGAAAGCAGAATGGGAATACCATTGCAAGAACATGTTCAACGTTGTATTGATACTTTGGAACAACTTAGCGACAAAACAGTGATGAATGGAATCGGTGAACTGGTGGATGGAGATATGAAAAGGTTTGCCAAGACCAAACTTCGTAAAGAGACGATTTCACTATTAGAGTTTTTTAAGGCTTACCCAATCGTTGTTTAAAAAAACTTCAAACTCCAAACTCCAAACTCCAAACTTTTTTGTATCTTTGCAAAAAATTGTATCAAAGTGCAGACATTAAAATCACAGATAAACCCTGCTGGTGCTGAGTTTCAGGAGAACCGTAAGGCTTTCATGGAGCTGATGGCGAAATACCACGACGCTATGGACGCCAGCATGCACGGTGGCGGCGAGGCGGCGATAGCCAAACATAAGAAACGTAACAAACTGCTCGCACGCGAGCGTATCGACCTGCTGATCGACAAGAATACCCCGTTTCTGGAGCTTTCGCCGATGGCGGCTTACGACACGTATAACAACGACTTCCCGTCGGCGGGCATCATCACCGGCATCGGCATGATTCAAGGCCGTGAAGCTGTCATCGTCGCCAACGACGCCACGGTGAAAGGCGGCACATATATGCAATATACGGTCAAGAAACACCTGCGCGCACAGGAGATCGCGATGGAGAACCACCTTCCGTGCGTGTATATGGTCGATAGCGGCGGCGCCTTCCTGCCTGAGCAGGACACGGTGTTCCCGGATAAGGAGCATTTCGGCCGTTTCTTCTACAACCAGGCAAGGATGTCGGCAATGGGTATCCCGCAAATCGCCATCGTGATGGGAATGTGTACCGCGGGCGGCGCCTACGTGCCAGCGATGAGCGACGAGACCATCATAGTGAAGAAACAAGGCACCATCTACCTCGGCGGACCTCCGTTAGTTAAAGCTGCAACAGGCGAAATCGTCACCGCTGAGGAGCTTGGCGGAGCCGAGATGCATACCTCTGTCTCGGGCGTTGCCGACCACCTTGCGGAGAACGACAGCCACGCCATGCAGATTTGTCGTAATATCTTTAAAACACTGGAGAAACCGAAGAAACAGCTGCTCGATATGCTTCCTGTCGAAGAGCCGCTCTACGACCCGACGGAGCTGTATGGCATCGCACCTGTTGATTTGCGTAAAGTTGTCGATCCGCGCGAGGTAATCATGCGTATCGTCGATGGCAGCCGCTTCCAGGAATTTAAGGAGCGCTACGCCACCACCATCGTCTGCGGTTTCGCGCATCTGATGGGCTTCCCAGTGGGTATCATCGCCAACTACGGCGTGCTGTTCAGCGAGTCGGCACTCAAGGCGACGCACTTCATTGAGCTGTGCTGCCAACGTAATATCCCGTTGGTGTTCTTGCAGAACGTCACCGGCTTCATGGTCGGAAAACAATACGAATGCGGCGGCATCGCCAAGGACGGCGCAAAGATGGTGCATGCGGTGAGCAACGCCAACGTGCCGAAATTCACAGTTATCTTCGGTGGCTCATTCGGCGCCGGAAACTACGGAATGGCAGGTCGCGCCTACAGTCCGCGACTGCTGTTTATGTGGCCTAACGCCAAGATTTCGGTCATGGGAGGCACACAGGCAGCTAACGTGCTTGCGACCGTGAAGGAAGATCAGTATCATTACAAGGGAATGCCAGTGCCTGAAGAGGAAATCAAGCAGTTGAAGCGTGAGATTTTGGCGAAATATGACTACGAAGGCTCGGCCTTTTACAGCACCGCGCGTCTGTGGGACGACGGCATCATCGACCCGATCGACACGCGAAGAATCCTCGCCATGGGTATAGCGGCATCGCTCAACCAGAAGTTCCCGCCACAACAATTCGGAGTATTTAGAATGTAAGCTATGGAATTTACAACGCTTCAGATAGGAATCGAGAAAAACGTGGCACGCATCGCGCTGAACCGTCCTGAGGTTCGCAACGCTATGAATGTCAAGATGATACACGAGCTGACCGAGGCCATCGACTGGCTCGACACCCGTGATGACATCCACGTGATAGAGCTGTGCGGCAACGGCAAGAGTTTCTGCGCTGGCGCCGACCTCAACTACATGAAAGACATTGCAAAAAACAGCTATCTGGAGAATCTGACAGATGCCCGAAACCTCTCGAAGCTGTTCCAGACCATCTATTTCTGCAACACGCCGATTATCGCTCTGGTTCACGGTCATGTTATCGGAGGCGGCAACGGCATAATAGCAGCCTGCGACGTGGTGTTGGCTGAAAATGACACTGTCTTCGCCTTCAGTGAGGTTAAATTAGGTCTTACACCAGCCACGATTTCGCCTTTCGTCATTGCAAAATGCGGTGAGGCTATGGCTCGCGACACCATGCTGGGCGGACGCAAATTCACTGCTCAGGAGGCGTTGAAGTTCGGTCTCGTCAACTATGTCGGCACCATGGAGGAACTCAACAAACGCCTTGATCATTATACAGATAACTATCTCGCTGCATCCCCCGAAGCCATCCGTGACTGCAAGCACCTTATCCGTGCTGCCGTCGGCCATTGCGACCCCTTCGACCCGATTTTCGAATCGACATCGCAGCTCATCGCGAAAGAAAGGGTAGGGGATGACGCCCAACAGAGAATGAAGAAATTTTTGGAGAAATGATGCCCAAATTTGAAATACGCCCTGCCCAAGAATCCGAAGCCGGCTTAGTCCTCGACTTTATCAAAAAACTCGCTACCTACGAGAAAATGCTTGACGAGGTTGAAGCCACTGAAGCCACTATCTACGACTCGTTGTTTGTGAAGCACGATGCTGAGGTCGTTTTTGGCTGCGAGGACGGCATACCTGTCGGTTTTGCCTTGTTTTTCCACAACTTCAGCACCTTCGTCGGGCGCAAAGGCCTCTATCTCGAAGACCTCTTCGTCATCCCCGAGAAGCGCGGCTTGGGTTACGGCAAGGCATTGCTTCTCCATCTCGCTCATCTCGCCAAAGAACGCCACTGCGGCCGAATGGAGTGGGTCTGTCTCGACTGGAATACGCCTTCCATCAACTTCTACAAATCCCTCGGTGCCAAACCAATGGATGATTGGACGATATACAGATTGGATGAAAAGAGGTTAGGGGAGATTTAAGTGGTTGATAAATCCGTCAATTTATGTCTGATCAGTTTGAATTTGACGCAATCATTTTTCAAAACGAAGATATGGACGCCGCCTATGTCGAGGTGCCATTCGACATCAAAGAGCTTTTTGGCAAAGGACGTCTCTCGGTTTGTGCCACCTTCGACGGTGTCCCCTACGACGGCCAAATCGTGAAGATGGGAACGCCGTGCTACATCATCGGAGTCCGTAAAGACATCCGAAAACATATTGGAAAAACTTTCGGCGATAAGGTAAAAGTGACGTTTCGAGAGAGGAAATAGCAGTATGGCGCGCCCCACCGCACCGCGAAGCGACGTAGGGGCGAAGCCACGACGATATTATTTTTCAAAAATGTTTTATTTTCTTCGAAAAAATCCTTATTTTTGCAATGTTAATAACAGAGTAAACCATGAAACAATTTGCAAAATTATTACTAATATTAACAGCAATTTCCATCCAAATTATTGGGTGTAAGAAAGCAGATAATAGTTCCTCAGATAATAATGGTGGTGGGGCAGGTAGCGAGGATGTACGAGTAACCACATATAATCCGCAAAATGTATCTAATACTAGTGCTGTTTGCGGTGGTGATGTAATTGTTGTTCAGGGACTATCGTTAACAGAGATTGGAGTTTGTTGGAATACAACCGGGAATCCCGTTGCAAGTGAAAACCATCTATCAACAGAAGTGTGGAATGAGCCTTTTGTGTGCACAATAACTGGACTTGAACCAGAGACTCGGTATTTTGTAAGGGCATACGCTTTGCGAGGGTTGGAATATTATTATGGAGAGGTAAAATCATTTACGACAACTTTAGTCCCCACAAGTGATGTAACAGTTCATACTTATACACCACAGGAAATTACTGCAACATCAGCTGTTTGTGGAGGCGATGCGATAGTGATACCAGGTATGACATTAACGAAACTTGGAGTTTGCTGGAATACTGAAGGAAATCCTTTGCCGAGTGATAATTTTGTATCAACAGATGCTTGGTATGAGCCTTTTGTATGTACTATTACTGGTCTTGTTGGTAATACGACATACCATGTTAGAGCCTTTGCATTAGACGGGATGCAGTGTTATTTTGGAGAAGAAAAAGTGTTTACAACAGAGCAGATGTGGGATGAATTGTATTACAATGATGATAATCCAATTCATTTGGCATTAAGGGAGGAGCACAAGATCGCAGATTCCTCAGCATATCCTATAACATATACGTCTTCTGACAATATGTATGTAACAGTTTCTGATGATGGAGTTTTGACAGGAAGGAATGTTGGTAGTGCTCAAGTGACATTGGATAACGGCTTTCATAGCTTGACAATTGATGTAATTGTTGATTTGTTCAGAGAGCCGACTTTTGAGTTCGGATGCAACACTAGTAGAATAAGAGAAATATATGGAATTCCATATAACTCAGCATATATCAACGACATACTGATTTATCAATATACATCAAATCAAGGGTATTCATATGCATGTGGTGAAATGGACTTTTTCTTTGATAATGGAAGTTATATTGAGGCAGATGTATATATTAGACCATCAGTTGAATTCGTGCTTAGTCGTTACCTTGACGAGAATTTCACGTTTGTAACTATCCTTAATGATACTATATCGCTTTATAGAAACAAAATAGATAACAGCGTTATGTGTGGCAAATTTGATTCACATAATCAATGGAATGAGATTTGTTTATTCTATTTTAAAGATGATAATATGAAGAAGTCTGATGCTATTTTAAAGAGGCACAAATGCTATAGAATAAAAAATAATTAGTGGCTTCGCCCCCAGATCGCTTTGCGGTGCGCGGGCCCGGCCCGAATCGCGGGGCAGCGATGGCCAAAAAGCCGGGCTAAGGCGATGATTCTCAAACGGGGCGCCTGGTCGTTTGCTTTCATCAGAAAGCACTACCCGTGCTGAGAATCACAGCCTTATCTCGGCTACAGGGTGGGCCGATAATTCGGGCCTTGACTTTTTGGATACTTTTTTGTCAAGAAAAAAGTATCTCTTTTTCTTCTTGCATAATCAATATAATTTTTGTACTTTTGCACGGAATTATAAATTATGCCATCGAAGAAGATTCATAAAGTACTTGTCGCAGGCCGCGGCGAGATCGCAGTGAGAGTGATTCGGACGCTTAAGAAGCTGAGTATCAACTCGGTAGCTATCTATGCCGACAACGACGCCGATGCGCTACACTGCCGTCTAGCCGACGAAGCCCGTCCACTCGGCAACGGCGCACTTCGCGACACTTATCTCAATATCCAGAAGATTATCGACGCTGCCCTCGACACCGGCGCCGATGCCATACACCCTGGCTACGGCTTCCTCTCAGAGAGCCCAGAGCTCGCTGAGGCTTGCGCGAACAACAATATCATATTCATCGGCCCCGATGCCGACACCATGCGCCTCATGGGTAACAAAATAGCCGCCCGTGAGTTTGCGAAATCACACGGAATACCAGTGACTACAGGCGTCACCGGCGAGGTGAAAGACATTCTGGCTCAAGCCGACAAGCTGCCTTATCCTGTCCTCATCAAAGCGGCGGCAGGCGGCGGAGGCAAGGGAATGCACATAGTGCGCTCCAAAGATTCATTGCAAAACGAGCTCGAGACAGCCTCGCGCGAGGCACAGAAATACTTCGGCGACGGCACCGTCTATGTGGAGCAATATTTCGAGAACCCGCGTCATATCGAGGTGCAAGTGCTCGCCGACCACTACGGACACGTCATTCATCTCTACGAGCGTGAATGCTCAGTGCAACGTCGCTACCAGAAGATAATTGAGGAGTCGCCGTCGCCGACATTGACACCTGAGAAACGTCAGGCAATCTGCGAAACCGCTGTAAGTCTCTGTAAAGCAGTGGGTTACCGCAACGCTGGCACGGTCGAGTTCCTCGTCGATAGCGACCTCAACTTCTACTTCCTCGAGATGAACACCCGTATCCAGGTGGAGCATCCTGTCACTGAACAGCGCACCGGCATCGACATCGTGGAGGAGCAGATTCGCATTGCTCGCGGCAAGGAGATGGGCTGGACACAGGACATGATTCAAGACAAGGGTCACGCCATTGAATGCCGTGTGTATGCTGAGGATCCCGAGAACGGATTCCTGCCTGCCGCCGGCGAGGTGACGCTTTATCACGAGCCTCTGATGCGTGGCGTGCGTATCGATAGCAGCATCGACGGACCTTGCACAATATCAGACAGTTACGACCCGATGATCGCCAAGCTGATATGCTACGGCAAGACCCGCGATGAAGCCATCGAGATAACTCGTCGGGCACTCAAGGAATATATCGTGCAGACGGATAAGACGAATATCCCTTATCTGCAAAGTATCATTGATAATCAAGATTTTACAAATAATAAAATCGATACTTCCTATTGCGGAAAGCATCAGGAGGAGCTAGTCGAGAACATTTGCAAGGCACGTCAGAACATCAAAAAAGAAGACGTTGCCGCGATGTTTTTATTCTTCGATTTCAACAACAAACAAAATACCTCGGATGTGTGGAATGCCATCGGTTACTGGCGTTTCCAGATGTCGCTGAAGGTCACGGTGTTTGAAACACGCGACGACAAAGCTCCGGTTACTATGCCAGTGCAGATCAACCGCCTCTCGGCAAAATCGCTCGACTGCGTCATCAACGGGAAGCCGTATTCGGTGCTTCTGGCGCAGAATGGCGACGTTAAGAAGGTGATAATCAACGGCAAAACGGAGGCTGTCTTTGTGTCGCAGACACCGCATCACGACTATTGTGTGCATCTGCGCGGACTCGATTTCATCTGCCGTCGTGAAGATCAGCTCAACGACATGCGCGACTATTCGCATACCGACGTAGCAGGCGACGATATGAAGTTTTTCTCGCCAATGCCAGGTAACGTGATGAAAATCAACGTGAAAGAAGGCGACGAGGTGCATTACGGCACCATACTTTGCATCGTGGAGGCTATGAAGATGGAAAACAACATCGTTGCGAAAGGCGATGCAAAGGTATTGAAAATCAATGTTAAAGAGGGTGAAAAAGTAGATACGAAAACAGTTTTAATAGAACTAGGAATATGAATTTCGGATTGACAGAAAAACAAATCGAACTGCGCGCCAAAGTGCGTGATTTCGCTGAGAAAGAAGTGAAACCTGTGGCGGCGTTCAACGATGAGAATGAGAAATTCGACGTGGAACTGACCAAGAAGATGGGTCAGCTCGGACTTCTCGGCATGTGCGTGCCGCAGGAATACGGCGGTCAGGAACTCGACACTTTGTCGTATATCATTGCTGTAGAGGAACTTGCACGTGTTGACGGCTCCACAGCAGCCACCATCGCCGCTGACAACTCATTGGGCATCGGTCCGATAAAAGACTACGGAACAAAAGAACAGAAAGAGAAATATCTGCCTCGTCTCTGCAAAGACCATCTGTGGGGCTTCGGTCTCACTGAGGAGACAGCAGGCTGCGACTCGCGTGGCACAAAATCTACGGCAAAACTTGTTGACAATCAGTGGGTTGTCAACGGCTCGAAGATTTTTATCACTAACAGCGCCACCCCGATGACGTTGGGAAGCACCATACAGGTCATCAGCGGCGAGAGCAACGGCAAGCCTGAGTTTACCGCATTCCTGATTGAAAATACAACTCCTGGTTTCACACAGCGTCCGATGGACCGTAAGATGATGTGGCGCGCTTCGAACACTGGCGAGCTGAAGTTTAACAACGTGAAGCTCAAAGAGGAAAACATCCTCGGAAAGCCAGGCGACGGCTCACATATCATGCTGGCGACACTCGATGGTGGCCGTCTCAGCATCGGCGCTATGGGTCTAGGCTGCGCACAGGGTGCCTACGAGATGGCTCTCGAATATTCGAAGCAGCGCGAGCAGTTTGGCAAGCCTATCTGCAAGTTTCAGGCTGTCAGCTTCATGCTCGCCGAGATGGCGATGAAGATCGAGGCGGCACGCGAGCTTCTTTACAAGGCCTGCCGCATGAAAGACGCTCATCTGCCGTTCGGCAAAGAAGCTGCCATGGCAAAGCTCTACTGCTCGATGGTAGCCGCCGAAGTGTGCGACAAAGCCGTCCAAGTGATGGGGGGCCACGGACTGCTGAAGGACTTCAACATGGAGCGATTCTACCGCGACCAGCGCATCCTGCAAATCGGCGAGGGAACGAGTGAGATATTGAAATTAGTTATTTCAAGATATATTGGCTGTTAAACCCGTAGGGACATGGCATGCCATGTCCGAATAAACGAAATCAAATTATAAATATCAAATCATAAAATCATGGAAATCAAGAAATTAAACGAAATGTTCGACGTGCTGAAGAGCCGTCCAAAGAAACGTCTTGTAGCAGCTTACGCTATGGACGACCACACAATCTGCGCAGTGAATGACGCTGTTGATAACGGTCTCATCGACGCCACCCTCATCGGTGACCCTGCTCGTATCGCCGAGATCTGCAAGGAAGAGAAGATCGACATCAACAAGTTCAAAATCGTCGAGGAAAAAGACGACGTGAAGGCTGCTGCTTTGGCATGCGACCTCATCAACCGCGGCGAAGGCGACATCCTCATGAAAGGCCTTCTCCCGACCGACAAATACATGCGCGCCATCCTCAATAAGGAACGCGGTCTCTGCCCTCCGAACGTCACTCTGGCACACATCGCCGTCATCGAGAACCCTAACTACCACAAGCTTCTCGTCGCATCTGACTGCGCCATCATCCCGTTGCCTGACCTCAAGCAGAAACAGACCATCTTGAAATATGTGACCACCGTTTCTAAGGCATTGGGCGTCAACTGCCCGAAGGTCGCTATGGTGACAGCTACCGAGCAGATGAGCGCAGGCATCCCGGCATGCGTCGATGCAGCTATCATCGCCAAAATGGCTGAACGCGGCCAGATCAAAGGCTGCATGGTGGAAGGCCCTATCTCACTCGACCTTGCCTGCGACGCTGAGACAGCAAAGATCAAAGGCATGAACAGCCCAGTGGCTGGCGATGCCGACTGCCTCGTGTTCCCTAACCTCGAAAGCTCCAACGTGTTCTACAAATGCTGCACCAAGTTCGACAAATCAGAAGTCGGAGCAATGCTCATGGGCGCCAAAGTGCCTTGCGTCCTCAGCTCACGTGGCGACACATCGAAGACAAAATTATATTCAATAGCAATTGCCGCAATGCTTGCAAAATAAGCAGTAACACAAGATAATGCCGTGTAAAGACACGATTCATCGTGTCTCAATAATTAACAATTAAAAGATAACATTATGTATAAGTTATTAATCATAAACCCAGGCTCGACATCAACCAAAGTTGCTGTCTTCAATGACAAAGAACAGGTGTTCAAGAAAAACATCAAGCATTCTGTCGAAGATTTGGCTAAATTCGATAAGATCGCTGACCAGTTCTCTTATCGTAAAGATGTGATTCTCAATGAGTTGAAAAACGAAGGCATCGACATTAACGGTCTCAGCGCCGTCGTCGGCCGTGGCGGTCTGCTCCACCCACTCACATCAGGCGTTTACGAGGTGAACGAGCCTATGCTCCGTGACCTCAAAGCCGCTTCATATGGTGAGCATGCCTGCAACCTCGGCGGTCTCATCGCCAACGACATCGCCAAGGAATACGGTGTGAAGGCTTACATTGCCGACCCTGTCGTCGTTGACGAGATGGAAGACGTGGCACGTTACTCAGGTCACCCGCTGTTCCCACGTATCTCCATCTTCCACGCCTTGAACCAGAAGATGATTGCACGTCAGCACGCTGCTGCTGTCGGCAAGAAATACGAGGAGCTGAACCTCATTGGTGTGCATCTTGGAGGCGGTATCTCTGTCGGCGCCCACAAACACGGTCGCGTGGTTGACGTCAACAACGCATTGAACGGCGACGGTCCTTTCACTCCTGAACGTTCGGGTGCTCTTCCGTCAGGCCCGTTGATGAAAGCCTGCTTCAGCGGCAAATACACCAAAAAAGACGTCGATCTCATGCTCAAAGGCCAAGGCGGCTTTGTGGCATATCTCGGCACAAACGACGCTCTCGAAGTTGAAAACCAGGTGAAAGCTGGCAACAAAGAGTGGGAGAAGGTGTACCGCGCCATGGCATACCAGATCGCCAAGGAAATCGGCGGCGTGGCAGCAGCAGCTCTCGACATGAACGTTGATGGCATCTTCATTACCGGCGGTATGGCCTACGACAAGACATTCTGCGGCATCATCGAAGAACATGTCAAGAAGATCGCTCCAGTCTATCGTTATCCAGGTGAAGACGAGATGCTCGCCCTCGCGTTGAACGGCATCATGGTGCTCTCAGGCGAGGCTAAGGCACAAAATTACGAATAAAATATTCGATAATACGTATGTAGAGACGCGCCATGGCACGTCTCTACATTTTAAAAATGAAATATTTTAAAACCATAATCCTGACATTATTTGTCTGTTTATGTTGGACCCTCGCGGCTCAACAAACAGGCAAGACTTTTGTCCATATCGAGCACGCCGACCATCAGGTCTATGACGAATCGTATGGAAAGGACGTGGAACGCCTTATCGGAAACGTGGTTTTACGCCAGGACTCGGCCTATTTCTATAGCGACAGCGCTCATTTTAATGAGAAAACGCGCTACTTCGACGGATTCGGCCACGTCCATATCAAGGTGAACGACACTACCGACATCTTCAGCGACAAATGTAAGTACTCTGGCGACATCAAATTCGCCGAACTGTTCGACAACGTCATCCTGAAAGACGACTCTACAGTGTTGAAAACCAATTACATGACGTATGATAGGAATATGCATCTCGCCACCTATCCGCGTCATGGCACCATCACCCGTAACGACAAGAATCTTGTTTCCCAAAAAGGCTATTACCGCGACGACATCCAGGTGGCTTATTTCCGTAAGGATGTGGTGGTGACAACGCCGAAAAGCCGAATGTTTACTGATACTCTCGTGTATAAGATTCAGGAAGAGAAGATGTATTTCTTCGGCCCGACTACCATCTATTACGACGACAATATCCTTATCGGAAATTATGGCTGGTACGACTCGAAAAACGACATCGCTTATCTTGACAAAGGTGCCACATTGAGCAATAAAGGCTATTCAATCACCTCAGACTCAATGTTTTACGATAAGAAAGCCGATTTCGCGAAAGCGATGAGCAACGTGTTTTTGAAAGATACCGTCAACAAGGCTATTGTCGAGGGAAATTACGCTGAGATGTGGAAAAAACTTGGCAAGAGCTACGTTACCGACAGTGTGCGAGCGCGTTATTTTGCTGATAAAGACACTCTCTATCTGCATGCTGACACCTTGTTCGTCTTTATGGATACGCTTGAACAGAAAGCGAAACAGATGCTGGCGTATTATAACGTGCGTTTTTATCGTCGCGACATCCAAGGGAAATGCGACTCGCTGAATTATTATGTCGCCGACTCGTGTGCCAAGATGCGCCGTGACCCTATGATTTGGGCTGAAAACAGCCAGCTTCGCGGCGACTCCATCAATATTGTGATTGCCAACCGCGCCATTGACAGCGTCTTGCTTTATCCTAACGGTTTCATCATTCAAAAAGACACCATCGAAGGCTTCAACCAGATAAAAGGCAAGGTGATGACGGCTTATTTCAAGAAAAATGAGCTTGACCATGTGTATGACGACGGTAACGCCGAGACAGTTTATTGGCTGCGCGAGGAAGATGGCTCGATGATTGGCATCAATGTGTCGCAGAGTGTGGCAATGGACATTACAATTCGAAACAACCAGATTGTAAAAATCAAGTATTTCAAGAAAACTACCGAGACTTTGTATCCAAAAGAGAAGCTAAAGGCTGGTTCGGAAATCCTCAAAGGCTTCGAATGGAAGGACGAGCTGCGGCCAGTCGATAAGGACGATATCTTCCGCAAAGAAGTAAAAACCGTTGATAATGAAGGAGATACACGTAGAAGAGGCCGCCGGAAATAATTTTGAAAAATTAATTGTTGTGCGTATCAAAAATTGTTGTATTTTTGCAACGCAAAATTCAATGGGGTATTAGCTCAGTTGGTAGAGCGTTTGAATGGCATTCAAAAGGTCAGCGGTTCGATTCCGCTATGCTCCACAAACCGTCTGATTATCAGGCGGTTTTTTTATTGTAATGACATTATCAAATCGTCATCCAAAATCCTGAAATCCCCGGCTTTAACCACCTTGCCGTCATCAATGAAGACATAAAGCGGAAACTTCCCGTAGGTTATCGCCATAAATTGCGGAGCCGGAATCTTCCAATGCTCGTAGTCGGAAGTGCCAGTAATCTCAGCAAATCTGCTAATCGCCTCATCGCTGCCGCCAACGAAAAACTTCAGCCTGTCGTGACTTATGCCGTGCCTGTCAAGCATCATCGTCACCTTCTCAGTGCCGAGACGACAATATTTGCAGCCCGCAAGCGCATAATTAATAAGGTATCGTCCCTCACGAATCTCAACAAAAATCGAGTCACTTAAACTTTCATAAAACGCCGCCTCGTTTACATCCTTATTGCCTGAATAAATCCTGTTGTAAATCACATCCATCGGGAGCAAAACAAACGAAACAACAAACGATACCACAACAGATCCTGCTATAAGCCATTTCTTCAAAACAGGTCTGTAATCGTGACTCACATCTTTTCTGATTAAGAAAAGCAATGCTAATACAATGATATTCTTGACGATAGACTGTGCTGAATCAATCTCGACAAAATCTCCGAAACAATGGCAGTTGCTGTCGTTCCTATAAATTGCTGCGTAAATCAAAAACACTGTGAAACCGACCATCATCAGCATCGTGAGCCACCAGATTTGCTTGAAACATATCTTCAAAATGAGACTGATTCCTATTGTTAACTCAATGAAAATCAATAGTCTAGAGATAAAAGTAGTGGCTGTATAATTGAAAATCCCGAAGCTGTAGATATAGACTTCAAAACTGTCAATCGACAATAATTTCAATACGGCTGTGCCGACGAAAAACACACCGAGCAACAGCCGTATTATAAGCTTTGCAACACCGAGATTATTGCGGTTTGACATTGTCTTTCAAAGAGTTAGAGATGATTTTCTTGATTTCAGCAATCTTCTCCTCTTTGTAGTCGCGCTTCTCTGGCTTGAACATGTTTCTGTGGCGGCTTCTTCTGACCTTGAACTTCATGTTGTCGAAGTCAGGACCTTTGATTTCGACGCCTAACCTGTTGAGAATCGGCGGGCTGAGCACTGCAATGTTGTAGTCGTAACTCATGTCGAGGTTGTGGCGTCCGTAAAGCATAGCCGAATATTTGTCCATCGAAACAGAGAAAGGATACACGTCGATTTCGTTCTTAAATACGGTAAACTGCACGTCGAGGGTGTCGATTTTGTTGTCGGTCTTCTTGCTGAACAGCAGTTTCTTCTTGATCTTGTCGAAAGTCTCGCTGTCGAGCACTACAAGGTCTTTTCCTTCGATGCTGCAGGCAGCTTTCAATGTCGAATATTTCAACGAATAATCCGATTTCAGATTAGTCTCGGCCGCGAAATGGAATTCGGCATTGCCGGCAAACGATTTCAACATAGGCACGATGGTGTCGAGGTCTGGTATCATCTTCATCATCTCCGCAATGTCGATGTCGAGCAGATGGAAGTCCAATCCAACATATAAGTGGTTCTTTCTCTTCGACTTATACAATGCTGTCAGCTGCATCTTGGCAGCATCGCTGGTGAAGCCCATCTCCTGTAACACCATGATGCCGTCCTTTATGGTGAGGTCGCCGCCCACGTTGTGAATCTCCGTCTCGCCCGTCAACGCGGTCTTGATGTTGGTGTGCATCACAAATTCTACGCCGTAAGGCACCAGGAATGGCTTGTCTTCAGCAATTACAGTGTCGTTGGTAGCCGCGGTTTCTGTGTTTTCACTGCCCATGCCGTTGAAAATGTCCATGAGCTGGTTCACATCAGTGTATTCCGAAGTGAAGTCAAACTCTCCAATCAACAGCTCGCCGTTTTTCACGTGCTCATAGAGGTTGGTGAGTTTGCCGTCAAGCTCGAAATCGGAGTTGCCAATCGTCATCTGGCTGTTGTTGATATTCAGACCCGGCTCGCCATATGTCAGACTGATGTCTGGAATGATAATAGTCTCGCTGAGGTCGCTCATGTCTAAGATGGCGTTGCTGAGGTCGAGACTGATTGAGGGCTTCCATTGCAAAATAAAGTCCTCCTCATCGCCGTCGTAGTCGGCCAAGACGTCAACAGCGAGTGCCTCGGTGGCGAAGAACATCTCGTCACCCATGCCAAAGGTTAATGAGTCGCTGTTATAGACCGCAGCGTATGAAATGTTTCCATCGTTGGCAGAAGGCAACATAAACGCACTGCCACTGCCTAATTTGGAGTGTAACTCCATGTCATCCATCGTGAAATCAACCTTGTTGAAGCCGAAGTCGGTCATCACTGCCATAACATCGTTCTCGTCAAGGACATTCGACACCTGAGCGTCGATGTTGAAGCCTTCAAGCATAGCACTCATCATGCCAGTGATGTCGGCACTGAGATCCGAACCTTTCAACTTAACCTGCGCCAAACCGTTGCGCATGCTGTTCTTGTTTGGATTTGGCAAAACAAAGTCAACCTTTAAATCGGATGATTTGATGTTTATTGTATCAAAATAATTGATATTCACATTGTTACACAACAGACTTCCGCTCAGCTTGGTGTTCATCAAATCGAGTTCGGTAAACTGGTCAACATATCCTTTCAGGTTGATGTCGGCCTTGATGGCGCCCTCCGCGAGCAACTCGTCAGGCAAAAACGACTTCACATCGTCGAAATGCAAATCGGTCTTGACACTGAGGTTGCACAACATCTTGTCCAATACGTCTTTTATTGTTCCGCTGGCTGCCAAAATGGTGTTGTTCATCTTGAGGCTCAACGAGTTGATGTTTACATCCGACTTTCCGTTAAGGTCTAAATTGGTGTGCAAAACAGTGTTTAAACGTGTGATAGGGTATGGAAGAACGTCGTCCATCTGCACGAAACCGTCTTTCAATACCACATTTGCACCCACAACAGGCATCTCGTTCTCGCTATATACGCCTTCGATATGCGAATCGAGCAACAGCTTTCCGTTGATGGTGATGCCGCCAAGCAAGCTTTCTCTCATTCTTTCTGGAATCAAACGAATCAAATCGTTGATAATCATCGTGTTGGTGCGGACATCCATATTGAGTTTGATGTCGTCGTTCATTGTAGCTTCACCGATAAACTCAATCTTTATATCGTTGAGATTTATCTGCGATTGCTCGAATTTGGCATGAATCTTGTCGAGATCCAACTCGAGAGGAATGTTAAGGTTGATGATGGCGTCGTCGAGGTATTTCTCGTTGTCCATCGCCACGGTCACGTTGCTGACCTTCATGTCGGCAGTGCCTTTCACCAACTCGTATTTGTTGACGGTGCCGTTGTAGTTGAAACTCAGGCTGTTGTAATCTGCGCCAATGTTGTTTTCGCCAGTCATGAGAAATGCCAACTTGCCTGTCCCGAAGGTGACATTGGCGTCGATATCTTCTTTGTTCAAGTCAATGTTGACTTTTCCATCGATTTTGAGGTCTTTGATGCCTGCTTTCATCGTGGTGGTGTCGTCGATTTCAGCAGTTATGTCTTTGATAGTCAGTTTGATATCGTCTAATGCCACGACATCTTTCATGTTTCCTTTCAAAGAAAGACCCAATCCTTTGATGGTGGCCATGGTGTTAGCCGCCAAATCGGTGTAATTGATCTTTACGTTATTGATTTTCAGCTTGTTAAGGTCGATGAGATAAGAGCTTGACTCTTCTGTTTCAGGCTCTTCCGTCTCGCTTGGTGGCAAGATGTCGAGGTTGGTGTTGCCTTCCATATCGAAAAATGCGTTGATGAAACCTCCGTCGAGCATACAGGTGTTCACGATGATTTCGTCTTCAAAGAGCATTTTTTTCAGGTTGACCGACACCACCACTTCGTCGATGCGTGCCAAAGTGTCTGTGGTCCAGCCTTTTGTCGGGTTGATGAGCACCACATCGTTGATTTCAACGCCAACGTTAGGGAAGGTCTTGAACAATGTCAGATCCACTTTCCCGATGTTATAGTCGCAGGTGATGAAATCTGCCGCATATTTGTTGACAAGTCCAGTCAGACGTTTCGGACTGAAAACCAAATACATGGCTATTAACAACACGATAAGGATGAAGCCTACCACCGAGGCGAGGCTGATCCAAGTGACCTTGTAAGCTTTTTTCATAATTTATTCAACTCTTTCTAAATCTTCAGTGAAACGGTTACGCCAATCATCAGTGGTGTATTTGAACCTGGTATCAGTGAGTTTAAGTATGTGACAATTGTTCGGAATAACACCTTGTCCGCCTTGGTAATTGACTGTTTGCAAGAAATAGTTGTCATCTTCGGCGTCAATTGCCCAAGTGAATGTATCGGCGTCTTCTTCCTCAACTTCATCGGCATCCCATTCTTTGCCGGTGCCGTCGGAATAATACACCTCAAAATAGTTTCTTTCTACCGATTTCCATCTGCCGACCATCATCTCGGCCTTTGTCTTTTGTGGTGTCGATGAATCGTCTTTCTTATCCTTTTTGCAGGAAACCATCCCCAAAGTGATGATGACAGCTGCAATTAATAATATTATGATACTTTTTTTCATAATGCTGCAATCATTTCGATTTCTACCATAACCTCTTTAGGGAGTGTGCGCACTGCGAATGCGGCTCTCGCTGGAGGGTCTTGTTTGAAATATTTGCCATAAACGGCGTTCATGGCGCCAAAGTTGGCGATGTCGCTGAGGTAGCATGTCGATTTCACCACGTTGTCGAAAGTGCATCCTGCCTCTTTGAGGATGGCCTCGAGGTTTTTCATCACCTGCTCGGTTTGCTCTGTGATGCCGCCGTCAACCACATTGCCTGTGGCAGGGTTCACTGGCATCTGTCCTGAGATAAATAAAAATCCGTTGGCTGCGATAGCCTGGCTGTATGGCCCGATTGCTCCTGGAGCATTGTTTGTTGCGATAGCTTTTTTCATTTTATCCATTTTTTAAATTCATTCATTCTTTCGGTAACTCTTCTGATGTAATTCTGAGTCTCAGGCATGAGGTTTTTCTCATAATACTTGAAAAGCTCGTTGTACGACATGCCATTGATTTGCGGGATGGCTTTGGAGATGTTGTAGTCGCCTCTCAATGATTTTGCCACGTTGCCTGCGCCGGTGTTGTACGATGCGATGACACACAGAATCTGGCTGTCTTTGTTATTGACTTTGGTGTAATATCTCTTCTTCAGGAGATAGAGGTAATGCACACCCATCTCAATGTTGTTTTCCGGCTCGTAGAGGTAGTTGGCTGTAGGAGCCTCAAAGTCTTTGCCAAGGCTCTTAGCACAGTCGGCACCAGCCGATCTAGGCACTATCTGCATCAAACCGAATGCTGGCACGTGTGACTTGGCCTTTGGGTTGAACGACGACTCGGTCTGCATGATGGCAAATGCCAATGCCGGGTCAACATCCCATTTCTTGCAGTATTTGTCAACTTCCTGGATGTAGTTGCTCGCGCGTGTCTTGATATGGTCGGGAGCCAGATCCAGCTTGATGACCACCACCTCGCGTTCCACATTGTCGTCGCCTTTTATAGTCTTCACCTCTGTCTTCACAGTCTCAGCAATCTCTTTGACGGTCTTGTCAACATTCTTTTCGGTCACGACTTCGCCTTTAGGAGTCACCACTTGGTTCTCAAGCACTGGCGTCTCCTGCAACGGCACGGCCTTCTCGACCTCGCTGTCGTAGTCTTTGGTGGTTCCTCTGTTGATAATCAATGCCTTGAGTTTTTGAGCAATCTCGTCTTTTTTCACAGGTTCGCCTTTCTCTTTGACGATTTCAATGGTGGCCTCTCCAGTCTCAAAGTCAACCACACTGCGGCTGTTGCCGTCTTTTGAGTACTCAACCCAATCGACCTGGGTGCTTTCTTTCACATTGCCCTTGCCCCATTTTTGCTCTCTTTCCTTTAAAAACTTGTTGTAAGCCTCTTGTTCGGCTTTTACGTAGTCTTCGTATGCTTTCTGCATTCTCTCTACGTCTTCTTGGTTGGCCTTGCTCATCGAGTCCATTTTTTCCTGGTGCTGCTTTCTGAGCGCTTCATATCTGTCAACTTGTCCAAAACAGCCTAAACAGCTGAAAATCAATGCGATAAATAATATTTTTTTCATAATTATAAAGATTAGTCTCTGCAAAATTAAACAAACTTTTTTAAAAAAACAAATTATTTCTAATAATTGTCCCTATAATCTTTCTTCTTTGTCAACTTCAAATCTTGTAGCGCCGATGCCTTCACGTTGATTTGGAAGTTCCATGATTTGTACGAACCGTAAGGGATTACGTTGAATCGCATCTCCCAGCAGTGCAGGTCGCGATAGATGGTCAACGAGGTGTAGGAAATCTTCTTCGTTTCGAAATCCCAGCCTGTCTGCGCCGATACCTTCCATTTCGGCGACAGTCGTATCTCGCCACTGAGTCCCAATGTCTGCACCTGACTTCGGTTGTCGTGCAATATGTAGTTGATGTACGACAAATTGTTTGATAACCTTAAGTTATAACTTAGCGACAGCGACCAGCTTGTTGACCAATCGACATATCCGTTAGGGTTGTTTCGGATGTCGTTAAGCTCTTCTTCGGAGGCGTTAGGCGACGAAATCATATCACGTTCCTCCTTGTTTTTGTCTTTTTTCTTCTTGCCAAAAGTCTTGTCGTTGATGGTATAGCTCGCGCTGAAGTTCCAAGCCACGCTCTTTTTCCTGAACAGCCTGTTGTTGACGTCCCATTCAAATTTGTTGAGCTGTTTGGCGCCTGTCGAATCAAGAACATACGGGTCCCAGACACTCGAATACTGAATGCTCATATTTTTAAACAATGTGGTACGGCCGCTTATGCTGAGATACGACCAGTTCAAAGAGTCTTTGGCGATATCGTAATTGCCAGAAAATGTCAGGTTCTCGATAAGTGCAATCTTTTTTAAACCAGTGATGGTGTCTTTCTTTGATGGCACCTTGATTTCCAGATTGTTGCTGAAGCTGTAGGTTATCCTTCCCGAACGTTGCGCCGGCGGTGCACCAAAAATAGTGCCTTGATAATAGCTGTATTCCTGTTCGTTGCCGTTGGCGTCGATGTAGGAACCGTAATAATTCCAAAACTTGCTGCTGAAATCAGGGGTATAAGAGAAGCCTATCGTAGGCGTGAAAACGTGTCGTATGGCTCGCACCGGACCTCTTCTGAAGCTGAGCATACCGTAAATCTTGGTGGTGACGTTACTCGAAAAGTCGTATGTCAACACATTGCTGAATTTATTAATTGTGTCAGTTTGCAGATGTCCTGCGTTGATGGTGTCCCAAACCCAATTCTTCTCATAACGTTGCAGATACATCCTGTCAGTGAGGTTGAACGAGGTGGTCCAGGTGAAGTATTTGAAAAGCTTTATAGGCAAATTGATAGGTACACGATGTTGGAGACCGTTCTGCATCTGGTTGAGCCATCCTTCTTTGAAAAACAGACTGTCGGCCATGCTGATGTAGTTCTTGGCGTTGGCGGTGTAGCTTAAGTTCAACTCGCTGTACCAGCGCTTTTTGCCAGCTTTTCCTAATGATTTCAAAGGATAGATTCGGTTCATCGAAAACGTGACTTCGGGCAGCGTTACTGTCATCTGGTGCGTCAAGGTGTTCTGGCTGTGGCTGCCGTTTATGGTCAGGTAGAACATGTTCGCGAAACTTGTCTGGTACGCAATACTCGACTGGAAAGTGTTGCTCAAATACTCGGTCGTTGAAATTGCGTTGTATTTGTTGTAGTTGTTACTCACGATATAAACATCGGCCGAAAACGACGACTTTGGCCTCGCCTTGGTGTCCTGCTTGTGAATCCATCTAATCTTGAAGTCGGTGCTCTCAGTGTAGTCGGCGGAGCCTTCCACGCCCACCTTGTTGATGGCGTAACTCGCTGCTAATGAGCCATTGAACTTGTATCTGCTGACGTATCTGAACGTCGGCTTCAAAGCCCAGCTGCCTCGAGTGTAGATGTCGCCGATGAGCTGCAAGTCCATGTGCTGGTTGATAGCCCAGTAATAACCTCCGTTCTCGAAGTAATAACCGCGGTTTGCCGATTCGCCGAACGATGGTATGATGATGCCCGAGCGCTGTCCTTTGCTATTGGGTATCAACGCGAAAGGTATCGCAACAGGCAACGGCGTCTCCTCAATCCTCATGTAAAGCATCTTGGCGACAATCTTGTCGTCGGGAATCACTATGGCTTTGTTGAAATGGAACTCATAATGCGGATGGTCGCGGTTGCTGCAAGTGGTGAACGATCCCGACTGCACGTTGATTTTACCGTCGTCCATCTTCTTGATGCGGTCGCCATGCAGGTAATTCTGGTTGTCTTCAGTAAACACCTTCCTGATGATACCTTTTTTGGTGTCAAAATTAAACGACATCTCATCGGAATAGTATTTCTGACCAGCTTGCGTGAAGACAGGCTTACCTGAGATTTTACCAGTGGAATCGGGCATTCCCTTGGCGAAGACGGTGTGTTTCTCGAAGTCAAACTCCACATAATCGGCCTCAATAACTATATCGTCGTATTTTATCACTGCACCGCCGTAGTAATAAATCTTGTTGTGCTTGAAATCCTGTATTGTGGAATCGTTGCAGGTACGGTCAATCTGAGCCTCCAATGGCGATTTCTTGTCCTGACCTCTGACGACCGAAAAAATCATCATGCAGAAGAAAAAAACAATAAAAAATCGATATGTTGGCCTTGTGTACAAGATTTTTATCTAATTTTGTAAAAAATTCAAATTAATTCAAACTGCAAAGATACGGAATTTTATGAAAGACCGCATTATATTTTTTATTATATTAATGAGTTTTGTGTTTTTTGCGCCAATCGCGAAAAGCCAAACGACTAAGATTCAGACTGTTGTGATTGATGCGGGCCATGGCGGAAAAGACGCCGGAGCGGTGGGGAAAAAGGCGAAAGAGAAGGATATCACCCTTGCTGTGGCTAAAAAAACAGGCGAATATATCAAAAAGAAATACCCCGATGTGAAGGTCGTTTACACCCGCACCACCGATGTCTTCGTCGAGCTGATGGAACGTGCCCGTATCGCCAACCGCAACAATGCCGATGTGTTTATCTCAATACATTGCAACTCGGTGGCTAACGCGCCTAAGACCAGCGGCGCCGAAACGTTCATCATGGGTGACCATCGTAACAGCGCCAACCTAGCGGTCGCAAAACGTGAAAACGCTTCTATCCTCTACGAAAACAACGTGGAGGAGAACTACGGCGGCTTCGACCCGAACAGCACCGAGGCGTATATCGCATTCAGCTTCATCCAGAGTGAGTTTAAACAGCATTCGCTGGAGTTGGCGGAACTCGTTCAGAATGAACTGGTTAACAATACAAAACGTAGCGATAGGGGAGTGCAGCAGGCAGGTTTTCTGGTGCTTTACAAGACAGCTATGCCTTCCATCCTCGTCGAGCTGGGTTTCATCTCAAATCCTACAGAAGAGCAGTATATGATGTCGAAGGAAGGCCAGGAAAATCTGGCGTCGGCGATATATCGCGCCTTCTGCACATATAAGACGAACTACGAGAAAAACTCTGTCAAGCTCCAGCAGGAAGAGTCACAGTTGTCCGACAAGCCGGCGATTGATAAAAACAAAGGCGTTGTCTATAAAGTGCAGTTCGCCACTCGAAACCGCCCTGCCGACAATCCGCAAGCCATCTATAAAGGCCTGAAAGACGTTGATTACTACGAACATAACGGCATGTACAAATACACTGCCGGATGCTTCGCCACCAAAGCCGAGGCCGACGCTTACCAGAAAGAAGTAGTCGCCAAAGGCTACGACGGCGCCTTCGTGGTTAAGTTCGAAAATGGGGTTCGAAAATAATTTTAAAAGACCATAAGAAAAAATCAGGCCTTTGAAGTTCCGAAGGAAATTTGCAGACTGATTTTTCTTATGGTCTTTTACGTCACTCTAAAGATTCTCTTTGAAGTATTCAGTAATCTTCTTAATCAAATGTGCTCTGTCGGGACCATAAACATTGTGGTCGTGGCCAGGATACACAAAGTAATCCAGGAGTTTGCCGTTGTGGATGGCATTCTCAACAAAGCTCAAGCTGTGCTGCCATACCACAGTAGGGTCGGTGGTGCAATGGATAATCAACAGTTTGCCCTCAATCTTGTCGGTCTTGTTGTCCAAAGCTGTCAATTCGTATCCCTCAGGGTTCTCCTGCGGAGTGTCCATGTAACGCTCACCGTACATAATCTCGTAATATTTCCAGTTGATGACCGGACCGCCAGCCACGCTAACCTTAAACGTTTCAGGATAGTTGAGTTTCAACGATGTTGCCATGAATCCGCCATAGCTCCAGCCATCCGCACCGATACGCTCAGGATCAACATATGGCTTGGTCTTGAGATACTCTATGCCAGTCATCTGGTCGTGCATCTCCATCTGTCCGCACTGGCGGTGGATAACCTGCTCGAATGCCTCGCCACGGTCGGCGGAACCTCTGTTATCTACAGAAAACACTATGAATCCCTCCTGGGCAAGGTAGTTAAGATATATGCCTGCGCCAGCCAACCATGAATCGGTAATCAATTGTAAGTGAGGACCGCCATAAACATAAAGTATGACAGGGTATTTCATGTTTTCGTCGAAGTTGTACGGCTTGATAATCCTTGTGTAGAGCATCTGTCCGTCCTCAGCCTTGATGGAATCGATTTCTGTAACGCCTAAGTTGTAGTCTTTCAATGGGTTGTCAGCTTTAAACAGGTAGTCAATGGTGCGGCCTTGGTTATCCTGGATGTCAACGGCTCTCGGCACGTCGGTACTGGTGTAGTAATCGATGAAGAGTTTGCCGTCTTTGCTTGGAATTACTGTGTGTGTGCCGTGTTGCTTGGTGATTCTTACCTTCTTGCCGTCGGCTATATTCACCATATAGAAATGACGCTGCAATGGGCTGACTTCTGTCGAGGTGTAATACACATTGCCGTTATCGTCGAAGCCGTTGAATTCTGTCACCACATAGTCGCCTTTCTCAAGCTGACGTGCCTCCAACGTCTCTACATTGTGCAGCCACAGGTGATAGTAGCCGTCACGCTGGGCGAGCCATACAAACTCGGTGGTGCTGCCTGGCAAGAAATGTGCAGGTCCTTGAGGCTCAACATATTGTGCGTCCTCATCGTGAAACACTGTCTGTATGAATTTGCCGTTTTTGGCATTGTACTCGTTGAAGTTGAGCGTGTCTTGACCGCGATTCAAAATGCCGATATACACTCTCTCGTTGTCGTTGTTCCATGTGATGGCGGTGAGATAATGCTCCTCCGGCTCGCCGGTCTTCATCACCACGTCTTTTTTCTTATCTACATTATAAACGTGCAGCTTCACAATGTGTGATGCCATGCCCGCCATCGGGTATTTTATGGCTTTCTCCTCTGCGATTCTTGTAGTGATGTCAACGAGCGGATAATCAGTCACCATGCTCTCATCCATCGAATAGTAGGCGAGCTTGCTGCCGTCGGGTGACCAGAATATGCCACCGTCGATGGCAAACTCGTTGCGATGCACCGACTGTCCGGCGATGACGTGCTCAGGGTTCTTCGTCACACGGATCTGCTTGTTGCCGTTGGCAATGTAAAGGTCGTTGCCGATGGTGTAAGCCACCCTCATCGAGGCCTTGTTGAGTGTGACGTTCTCCGCTTCGGCAGGATATTCCGTGACCTTAGTAATGGTTTTATCATTGATATTCAGTATGTTAATAGAATTGCTCTCTTCGCCTTTCCACTTGAAATATCCTTCATTCTCACTCGTCCAGGTGATGTTGGGCAGCTCTTTAAACACGTCCATTCCATTGTCTTTGGCTATCCCATTGAGCATATCGAGGCTCAAAAGAGTGTGCGACGACTTCTCTCCAGGCTCTCTGTATCTCAACTCATTGTTTTCGATGAAGACGAATTTGTTGGTGTTGCCTAACCATTTAAAACTCATGCCTTTAGGGTAAACCGCAGGGTTGTTGTACGAAGCATCATCAGGTGTTAAAAATTTCTTTTCCTGAGCAAATGATGTCACAATTAACATCAAGGTAATTACTGTAAATAATAACTTTTTCATATTTATAATTTTTTTGATTTTTCTTTGCAGATTTCTGTCCGAAGGACACCGTAATTTAGACTCCATGTATGGCGTCGGCAAATCTTTTCAGCATCTCCGGCTCCTTCTCAAACGCCGTCCCAATAACTATGACATCGGCCCCCGCTCTTACAGCATCTGCTGCCATCTCAGGTGTCTTTATGCCTCCACCAACTATGAGCGGAATTTGTATCATCTTGCTTACTTTCGAAATCATACTTGTCGATACAGGCATCAATGCACCTGAACCAGCCTCAAGGTAAATAAGCTTCAGACCCAGCATCTCGCCTGCAATGGCGGTGCACATCGCAATGTCGTCTTTGTCGTGTGGGATTGGCGTGGTGTCGCTCATGTAACTCACCGATGTCGCCTTGCCACTGTCAATAAGCATGTATCCCGTCGGGATAATCTCGTTTCCATATAATTTAAGGTAAGGAGCCGCTATGACATGCCTGCCGATAAGCATCTCGGGATTTCTTCCTGATATGAGCGAAAGCAACAGGAATCCATCGCAATACTTGCTGATTTGCAATGAGTTACCTGGGAAAATCAACACTGGAATGTCGCAGTTGGCCTTGATGAGCTTGATGCAGTGGTCGAGGCTGTCGGTAACCAAAAGGCTGCCTCCTACAAAGAAAAAGTCAACATCGGCTGCCTTCGCCTTCTCAACAATCGAGAGAATCTGCGCGTCGCTTGGCTTGTCGGGATCAACAAGCACAGCAAGCTTTTTGCGCGTTTTATCCTGAAATTTGTCGTATAATGCCATAGTTAAAAATTAACCTACGAAATTACAGCTTTTTCTCCAAAGAGAAGCCATAATTCGCAATTATTTTTTCAAAATTATTCTGAAAGTCGTTCCTTGACCCGTCACGCTGTTCTTTACAAAGATTTTTCCCTTGTGGTAATTCTCGATGATACGTTTTGCAAGCGACAGTCCGAGACCCCAGCCACGTTTCTTGGAAGTGTAACCTGGCTTGAAGATTTGCTTATACATCGAACGTGGCAGACCCTTGCCGGTATCGCTGATGTCGATAAACACATTGCTGTCGTCCTCGGTAAGCTCCACAGTGATTTTTCCCTTGTCTGTCATCGCGTCGATGGCGTTCTTCGTAAGGTTCTCCAAAACCCAACTGAACAATGCCGCATTCAAAGGTATAACTATCTCACGCACAGGCAATTGTATGTCGAATTCAAACTTCGACGAGAACCGTCTCTGCAGATATTTCATGGTCTTATCCACCGATGCCACCACGTCGGTTTTTTCCAAAGTGGGGATGGAGCCGATCTTCGAGAATCGCTCGGTTATGGTATTCAAACGGTCGATGTCGTATTCCATCTCCGAAGTGCCCACAAACGGCTTCTCTTCCATCTTCAACAGCTCAACCCAGCCCATCAGCGAACTCAAAGGCGTGCCTATCTGATGCGCCGTCTCCTTCGCCATGCCAGCCCACACCTGGTTCTGCTCCGAACGCCGCACATAACTGAACAACAGATATGCCAAAAGCACAAACAGCCCGAAGATAAGTATCTGAACCATTGGGAAATAGCGCATCTGCAACAACAAATCCGAACGACGGTAATAGATATAAATCTTGTTGTCATCAAGATAATTGACCTTTATCGGGACACATTCCTCCTGCATCGCATGTATTTGATTTTCAACGAATTTTGGGTCTTTCATCTGGATTGAATCAAGATTTCCGTATGCCAAAACACTGTTTTCGGTGCTGTCGATAATGATGACAGGCGCGCCAACCGCATTGTCGGTCACATCGTTGATGAAAAGTGTAAATAAGTCATCCAAAACGCCTTTCAATTCGGTAAAAATCAACGATTCTTTGTAAAAAAGCCATTTTTTCTTTCCGAAAAGGTCGATTTTGATAGGCTGATAGGCACTAAATTCGCTCATCATCTCCTCGTCAAATTGCGTCTTGTCCTTAAGATGTTCAGGCATGTTGATGGAGAGGTCGATATTTCTGCTATTGTCAGTGATTACTACAGGAATGCTGATGTTACTCTGTATGATTTCAAGATATATTGAAGTGTTCTCTTCCGGACTCGCATCAAGAAAACTTTCATACGCTTTCGCCAGCAACTGCACGCGTTTCTGTTCCTGCTCGCCAACCTCGTTGAAGAAAACTTTGGTGTAGTTCATCAGCTCGGCATGGGTCTGTACCGCTTCAGCCCACATCTCAATCTGCTTCGACTCCTGAGCGGCAAAACGTTTTACCAGATGATTTGTATAATAAATAGAGATGGTTATGATGATGACAGCCAACACCGCCAACGCCAGATTCCACCATTTTTTCTGTATGTAAATGTTAGTTTTCATACCACAAAAATACAAAATTTTTAATTAATAAAGGTGTGTAGCAAAAAATGTTGTAATTTTACACGTTTTTTTAAACGGCAAAATTTTAGATTTATTATGGAATATAATTTTGAAGAAATCGAGAAAAAATGGCAGGAATACTGGCGTGACAACAAGATCTATCACGTTGAGATAGAACATGATAAGCCGAAGTTTTATGTATTGGACATGTTTCCGTATCCTTCGGGTGCGGGTCTGCATGTGGGACATCCTCTCGGCTATATAGCATCGGACATTTATGCGCGTTACAAGCGTTTGAAAGGCTTCAATGTGCTTCACCCGATGGGCTACGACGCCTACGGACTGCCTGCAGAGCAGTATGCTATCCAGACAGGCACACATCCGGCCATCACAACGGAGAAAAACATCAACCGCTACCGCGAACAGATGGATAAAATCGGTTTCTGCTACGACTGGGACCGCGAGGTGCGCACCAGCGACCCTCATTATTATAAATGGACACAGTGGACGTTCATCCAGCTGTTCAATTCGTTCTATTGCAACAAATGCAAGAAAGCCAAGCCAATAGCCGACCTCGTTGATTATTTCAAGAAAAACGGCACAAGTGGCCTGGATATAGCTTGCACCAAGCCGATGAGCTTCACCGCCGTGCAGTGGAAGATGATGAGCGAACGCGAACAGCAGGAAACACTGATGAACTACCGCCTCGCTTACCTCGCCGACACAATGGTCAACTGGTGTCCCGAACTCGGCACAGTGCTTGCCAACGATGAGGTTCAAGACGGTCTGTCGGTGCGCGGCGGATATCCTGTTGTCCGTAAGTCGATGAAACAATGGCTGCTGCGTATCACAGCATACGCCGAGCGTCTCCTCGAAGGCCTCGAGACCCTCGACTGGACCGAGTCGATAAAAGACGTGCAACGCAACTGGATAGGCAAGTCAATGGGTGCCTCGGTGTTCTTCAAAGTTGCCGATAAAGACATTGAATTTGAAGTGTTTACAACACGTGCCGATACTTTGTTCGGAGTCACCTTCATGGTGCTGGCTCCAGAACATGAGATGATCGACCAGCTCACCACCGACGAGCAACGCGAGGAGGTGGTGAAATATGTCACCTGGGCAAAGAACCGCTCCGAACGTGAACGTATGTCAGAGGTGAAGAAAGTCAGCGGCGTGTTTACAGGTTCTTATGCCGTCAACCCGTTCAATGGAACACGCATCCCGATCTGGATTTCCGACTACGTACTCATGGGCTACGGCACAGGCGCCATCATGGCAGTGCCAGCACACGACAGCCGTGACTTCGCATTCGCACGCCATTTCAACCTTCCAATAATCCAAGTGGTGGCAAAACCTGGCGAGGAACCGTCAGACCCTGCAACATGGACAGAGTCGTTCGACGCTAAAGAAGGCGTACTCGTCAACTCGGAGTTCCTCAACGGACTGACAGTGAAAAAAGCTATCCTCAGAATGATTGAAGAGCTTGAGAAACTCGGCATCGGCAAAGGAAAGACAAACTACCGTCTCCGCGACGCCATCTTCAGCCGCCAACGCTACTGGGGCGAGCCATTCCCGATTTATTACAAAGATGGAATGCCTTATGCAATGGATGAGTCCAAGCTGCCACTCGAGCTGCCTTCCATAGATGCATATAAGCCGACAGAGACAGGCGAGCCGCCTCTGGCACGCGCCAAGAACTGGGTCACCGAAGAAGGTTATCCTATCGAAACGAACACAATGCCAGGTTTTGCTGGATCTAGCGGTTATTATCTCCGCTATGAAGACCCGCACAACGACAAGGAATATTTCAGCCGCGAAGCAAACGACTACTGGCAGAACGTTGACCTTTACATCGGAGGCGCCGAGCATGCCACAGGTCACCTCATATACAGCCGCTTCTGGTGCAAGTTCCTATACGATATCGGCCTTTCATGCAAAGACGAGCCTTTCCAGAAGATGGTCAACCAAGGAATGATTCAAGGTCGCTCAAGCTTCGCATACCGTGTCAATTTGGAAAAGATGTGCGAATATGATGTTTGGAATATCATAAAGGACAAACGTTTGGGCGTTGAGTTTGTGAGAGATTTCAGGGACGGACGCCGTCAATTCGATTTCTTCTGTCCTGAAAAGGGTATCTTGATTGAGATCAACCGTATGAGCAACCTTGAAAAAGTGGCTGAAGCGTGGCAGGAATATGCCACAAGCAAAGGATACAAGCTTTTATTGGTGCCTAATATCGATGTCTTGAATGATTATCGTGATGGTACCAATATTGTCGAGCAAAAAATAAAAGACCTGATTGCTGGCAAGGAGGTGCCTACCTTTGTTAACGGTATGGAATACCAACGCGGCATCATCTTTGTCTCCAAAAACGTCAAAGATCGTGAGCTGTTCAGCGACCCGATTCATGTGGATATCAACTTGGTGCGTAACGACATCCTCGACATCGATGCTTGCCGCAAGTGGCGTGACGACCTCCATAACGCTCACTTTATCAAGGAAAAAGATAAGGATGGCAATGATATCTTTGTATGCGACTGGATGGTGGAGAAGATGTCAAAGTCGAAGTTCAACGTCCAGAATCCCGACGACCTGGTGGTAAAATATGGCGCCGACACTCTGCGTCTCTATGAGATGTTCCTCGGACCTCTCGAACAGTCGAAACCATGGGATACACAAGGCATCGAAGGTACATTCCGTTTCCTGAAGAAATTCTGGAAACTTTATTCCGAAGTCAGCGACGAGCCTGCGACAAAAGAAGAATTGAAGGTTCTTCACAAGCTCATCAAGAAAGAGGAAGAAGACATCGAGCGTATCTCGTTCAACACCGTCGTCTCCGCTTTCATGATTTGCGTCAACGAGCTGACGGATATGAAGTGCAACAAACGTGAAATCCTCGAGCCTCTGGCAATCATGATTTCGCCTTATGCACCGCATATCGCCGAAGAACTGTGGCATCAGATGGGACACAACGACAGCGTCGTCAACCAGAAGTTCCCTGAGTTCGACGAGAAACATGTGGTGGAGAACACATTCCTCTATCCGGTCTCGTTCAACGGCAAGAAACGTTTCGACCTCGAGCTGTCACTCGATATCAAACAGGACGAAGTGCAAAACGCAGTGGTCAACGCCCCTGAAGCTCAGAAATGGCTCGAAGGCGTCACCATCCGCAAGGTCATCTTCATCCCGAAGAAAATCATCAACATCGTCGTAGGATGAAAAGACTAATTGCCATTACACTAATATTATTAGGTGTCACAACCTTCGCCCAAAACAACCTGATGGAGCCGGAATCCGACCCCGTCATCACCTCCCGCATTGCCGAATGGCAGGACCTGAAGTTCGGCTTCATGATGCATTGGGGCATGTATGCCCAGTGGGGCGTGGTTGAGTCATGGTCAATATGCAACGAAGACTGGATTAATCGCAATGGTGCTAATTATATTCAGTATAAAGCTGATTATCAGGCTCTTAACACCACTTTTAATCCTGTAAAGTTCAATCCAGAGGCTTGGGCAGAACTCGCAAAAGAAGCTGGAATGAAGTATGTGGTCTTCACCACCAAACATCACGACGGATTCTGCATGTACGACACAAAAGAAACGACATATTCCACTGTCGATCCTTCATGTCCGTTCTCAAATAATGAGAAAGCCGACATCACCGGCGCTATCGTGGAAGCCTTTCGTAATCAAGGCTTTTGGACAGGTCTCTATTTCTCAAAGGCCGACTGGCATCATCCCGATTACTGGGCTGAGCAATGGGCAACTTCTGACCGTAACGTCAATTACGACCCTCAGAAATATCCTGAGCGTTGGCAGAAATTCTGCGATTTCACCTATAACCAAATCCGTGAGCTGACGCATAATTATGGTGACATCGACATCCTGTGGCTCGACGGCGGCTGGGTGCGTCCCGAATACAGTCTCAACGACGAATACCGCTCATGGCTTGGCTGCAAAGGCTATATCCAGGACATCGACATGCCGAAGATAGCAGCCATGGCGCGCGAAAACAACCCCGACCTCATCATCGTTGACCGCACCGTACACGGCAAGTATGAGAATTACCAGACTCCAGAGCAGCAGGTGCCAGACACATTGCTTCCGTTCCCTTGGGAGACCTGTATGTCGATGGGCGACTCATGGTCGTATGTTGAGACAGATAACTACAAGAGTACCAATAAGATAGTGCATCTTTTGGTCGATATCGTGGCAAAAGGCGGAAACTATCTGCTTAACGTCGGCCCCTCGCCTGAAGGCGAATTGCCTCCGACAGCCGTCGAACGTATGCATGAGATAGGCAAGTGGATGAAAATCAACGGAGAAGCCATCTACGGCACACGTCCTTTCTATCCTTACTGCGATGGAAAAGTGCGTTTCACACAGAAAAATGGCAAGATTTACGCTATTTATTTGATCGATGAAGGCGAAACGATGCCTAAGTCGGTGAAAATCAATGCTGATTTGAATAAAAACAAGGTTAAAATCCTCGGAAGCAAGGCCAAAGCCAAACTCACAAAGACCGCCGACGGATACCTTATTAATATTAATGGCGATGTCAACCTCGAACACGCCGTCGTTTTTGAATTAAAATAAATCGAAATATGAAAGAAGAACTCAAAAGAATGGATCTTCCTTACCTCATCGCCGACCCAAGTCTGGCAGAGTGGGGAAGAAAAGACATCGAAATCTCTGAACACGAGATGCCAGGTCTGATGGCTCTCCGTAAGAAATACGGCGACAGCAAGCCTCTCAAAGGCGCTCGCATCAGCGGCTCACTACACATGACAGTCCAAACCGCATGCCTCATCGAGACCTTGAAGGCTCTTGGCGCAGAAGTGCGCTGGGCAAGCTGCAACATCTTCTCAACTCAAGACCACGCCGCAGCAGGTATCGTGGCTGGCGGAACACCAGTGTTTGCTTGGAAAGGCGAGACCCTCGACGACTATTGGTGGTGCACCATGCG
>Ga0310690_10000858_pt1 | contig 59889 bp, 49 predicted proteins | sample AusTroGonzalo_MG_2_FD_207661 | JGI IMG/M metagenome (GOLD analysis project Ga0310690, IMG submission 207661) | Bovine rumen microbial communities from tropical cattle in Woodstock, Queensland, Australia - Gonzalo_04 (v2) (version 2) | ecosystem: Host-associated > Mammals > Digestive system >... | reverse complement strand
GCTGCTCCAATGTCGCCCACTGAGAGGAGCTGATGGTGTTGCTGGCGAAACTGGCGCCTGTGCTGTTGGTGCTGCTTAAGCTATAGGTACTTGTACTCCAGTCGTCAGGCAGCAGGATCACCCCGTTCACGCTGTTCACACATGCTTTGGCGTATCGGATGCCCGATGAGGTTGTACGGGTGTTGAACACATACACCCATTCGTCCTTGGTCAACGTGCGCCATGTGTTAGTCGTGTTGCCGCCGTTGCTGATGGCGTTGTAAACGCCCCAGTCGGCATTGGCATAGTTCCCATGGAGATTGTTGGTATAGGAGCCGCCTGGATAGTAGTCGGAACACGAGGTGCTTGTGCTCCACGGCTGGTAGCACACCGCACCGCTGTTCCATCCGCTCGTGCCCCAGCCGAATAAGTCAATCCAGCCGCTGTAAGTTGAAGAAATGTTTTTGTTCACCTCACTAATCACATCCCATTGGTGTTCAGCAAAACGCCATGTGTTGGTGGAGGCCTGGTATTGCAGGTTGCCTTGCGAGAAATAGACCTTTTTTTCCGCACTCACCGAGAAAATGCCGCTGATGGCTCCCGTTGGAATGTTGCCATTGGAGACCTTTACCATTGGTGTAGCAACCACCAGCGATGCCTTCAGTTGCTTCACCACGTCTTTGGCAATCGTAACGGTTTCAACATGGTCGGCATAACCTTCTTTGGTCAGCTTCACCTCGTGCTGCCCAACAAGGATCTCATTGATGGATTTCGGGGTAGTGCCCATCTCCTTGCCATCAATAAAAAGCTTGCAGAAGTTGGGCGTGCTCTCCACCATCAGCGAGCCGTAAACAGGAGTCGGCTTTGGTAAAGTGATGGTTTGTCCGTTCATAGCCAAAGTGATCTCCACATCGGTTTCAGCCGTCTCGTGGCCAGCCTGCTTACATTCCACCTTGTAAGTACCTGCCCCCAAGGAGCCCGTCCAGGAGCGAGACCCTTTCAGTTTATTGTTCACCCAAATCTCAGCGTCGGCATCCACCTTCAAAGTAACCTCGGCAAAACTGGGCTTCAGCTTCACTGGAACGATCTTTGTATTGTCAGGGTCATCCACCTTTACTTCACCTTCCTCGGTGAAATAATCAGAGGCTCTCACTCGATATTTATAGGTTCCAAAATCAACATACATCATGGCACTGCCATCAGCATCAACGCTCCATAAATGGCCGTTCACCTCAAGGGTGGCGTTGGCTGGGGTGATCTGGAAAGCCAAGTATTGCTTCTTAGGCTTGGCTTTCACTCCAGAACCAGAATTGAAAGTGCCTTGTATCAGCACCTTATACACGTTCAGCGGCTGGATGGTTCCCACCCCTGTGGTTGTCATGTGAAGCTCATATCGTCCCAAGTCTTTATGCGTGATTTTCAACGTCTTAAGTCCCGGTGAAACCCAAAGCCAAATCTCCCCGTCCATGATACGGCGTTCCACCACATAGGAGGCAAAGTCACATTCAAAGAAAAACCCGTTGCGCTGCTCCGAAGTCAGGTCCTTGGTGGCAATACGCAACACGGCGCATTGTCGGCCTTTCTCATCGGTCATCATCTCATCACGCGCCGAAAAGTCATTGGACAGGTGCTCCACCGAAACCACCTTGTAATCCTGGGCGTTCAGGCAATAGCATAAGCCCATCACGACAAAAAACAATGATATCCAACGTTTCATAAGCGACTTGTACATTTATCTTCTGCAAATTTACAAAAAAGCCACCTTTATATAAAAAAAACACCGAATTTTTGTATTTTTGCATTTTGATTTTTCGTAGAAATTCTCAATAAGATGCAGAGTATCAGGAATATAGCTATTATAGCCCACGTTGACCACGGCAAGACCACCTTGGTTGACCGCATTTTGTACCAGTCGAAACTGTTCAAGGAATCGGACGAAGCTCCCGGCGAGCTTATCCTCGACAACAACGACTTGGAGCGTGAGCGTGGCATCACCATCCTTTCGAAGAACGTCTCAGTCCGTTACAAGGACGTGAAGATCAACATCATCGACACCCCTGGCCACGCCGACTTTGGCGGTGAGGTGGAGCGCGTGTTGAACATGGCCGACGGCGTGCTGCTGTTGGTGGACGCTTTCGAAGGCCCCATGCCGCAAACCCGTTTCGTGTTGGGCAAAGCTATCGAACTCGGCCTGAAGCCCATCGTGGTCATCAACAAGGTCGATAAGCCCAACTGCCGTCCCGACGAGGTGCAGGAAGCCGTGTTCGACCTGATGTTCAACCTCGGGGCCACCGAGGACCAGCTCGACTTCCCGACGGTTTATGGCTCCTCCAAGCAAGGCTGGATGTCAGACGATCCCAACAACGTCACCAACGACGTCTCCTACCTGCTGGATGTCATCATCGACACCATTCCCGAGGCCAAGTTCGAGGAAGGCACGCCACAGATGCTGATCACCTCATTGGACTACAGCTCCTACGTAGGCCGTATCGCCGTGGGACGACTGAAACGCGGCACCTTGCAAGCCGGCATGAACGTCTCGCTGGTGAAGCACGACGGCAGCGTGGTGAAGTCAACCATCAAGGAGCTTTACACCTTCGAAGGCCTGGGCAAGGAACGCACCAAGAAACCCGTTCCCGCCGGCGATATCGTAGCACTGATGGGATTGGAAGACTTCGAGATTGGCGACACTGTGGCCGACTATGAGAATCCTGAGGCCTTGCCTCCCATCAAGGTTGACGAACCTACCATGAGCATGCTTTTCACCATCAACAACTCGCCGTTCTTCGGCCGCGAGGGCAAATACGTCACCTCACGCCACCTGCGCGAGCGTCTCTACAAGGAGACCGAGAAGAACCTCGCCCTGAAGGTCGAGGACACCGACTCGCCTGACTCGTTGATGGTGTATGGCCGTGGCATCCTTCACCTCAGCATCCTGGTGGAGACCATGCGCCGCGAGGGCTATGAGTTCCAGCTCGGACAACCCAAGGTCATCATCAAATACATTGACGACGTGAAGTGCGAGCCAGTGGAGTGCCTCACCGTGTTGGTTCCCGAGGACTTTGCTGGCCGTGTCATCGAGCAAGTCAGTGCCCGCAAGGGTGAGATGACCCAGATGCAGCCCAAGGGCGACCGCATGTGCCTCGACTTCGACATCCCCTCACGTGGCCTCATCGGCTTGAGGAACACCTTGCTCACCGCCACCGAAGGCGAAGCCATCATCTCACACCGCTTCAAGGACTACGAGCCTTGGAAAGGCGAGATGCCCAGCCGCAACACCGGTGCCTTGATCTCCATGGAAACCGGACAGGCCATCCCCTACGCCATCTGGAAGCTGCAGGACAGGGGCACCTTCTTCGTCAACCCCAACGAGGATGTGTATGCCGGCCAGGTCATCGGTGAGAACACCCGATCGAATGACATTGTGCTGAACATCAACAAGACCAAGCACCTCACCAACGTGCGTGCTTCCGGCTCCGATGAGGCCATCCGCCTGATTCCGCCGGTTCGATTCTCACTCGAAGAGTACATGGAATACATCCGCGATGACGAATACCTGGAGGTCACCCCGAAGAGCCTGCGACTCCGCAAGATCATCCTCGATGAGCTTGAGCGTAAACGGGCCAATAGGAACAATGAACAATAATTATAGAAGACAGAAGTCAGAATCCAGAAGAAAGGAGACAGAATTATGAAAAAAATCATGAGAATAATCGCCGTAGTGCTTTTAATCGGCACTTTCTCGGCTTGCGACGAACTCGCACAGATCGCCAATCAAGCAGCTCAGATGGCCAACTTGAAGAACTGCACCTTCGATGTCAATGGCATCAACAAGATCAACATGTTGGGCATCAACCTTACCAAGGGTCTGTCGCTGAGCGATTTAAACACCTCTCAAGTCTTAAGTGTGACCAACTCGTTGCTCAACAAGAAGTTGCCTGTCACCTTCAACGTCAACATCGACGTTGACAATCCCAACAGCATCGCCGCCTCGCTGGGCCAGATGGACTACATCATTTCGCTGAACGGCAAGGAGATCATCAGCAGCACCTTTACCGATGGATTCACCATCAACGCCAATTCCAAGGGACAGGTCAGCATCCCGATCAGCACCGACCTCTTCCAGCTATTCAGCAACGAGACCAAGGATGCGGTCTTGAACCTGGCTTTCAAGCTGGCCGGTGCCAAGAGCGACCCTGTCAACCTCGGAGTCAAGGTGAAGCCTTACATCAAGATCAACAACCAATCTTTAGCATATCCAGATTACATAACCATTAATAAAGTACTAGAATGATTAAAAACAACTTCATCAAACGCCACAACGGCCCCACCGCATCGGATGCTGAAAAGATGCTCAAGGTCATCGGCGTTGCTTCGCAAGAACAATTGGTTGACGAGATTATCGCTCCTGAGATTCGTCTTCCCAAGCCGCTTAACATTGGCGAAGGCATGAGCGAATACGAAGTCATCAGCCACCTCAAAGCCATCGGTGCCAAGAACAAGCAGTTCCGCACTTACATCGGTTTGGGTTACTACAACACCATCACCCCGGGTGTCATCATGCGCAACATCCTTGAGAATCCAGGCTGGTACACCTCCTACACCCCTTACCAGGCTGAGATCTCACAAGGCCGTCTCGAAGCCCTGTTGAACTTCCAGACCGTCATCAGCGACCTCACTGCCATGCCGTTGGCCAACGCCAGCTTGCTCGACGAAGGTACCGCCGCCGCTGAGGCCATGCTGATGTTCTGGCACGCCCGTAGCCGCGCCCAAGTGAAGGCCGGCGTGAAGAAGTTCTTCGTTGCCAACGACGTGTTCCCGCAGAGCATCGAGGTCATCAAGACCCGCGCCCATTTCCAAGGCGTCGAGGTCGTTGTCGATGACATCAACAAGTTCGATTGCAGCGAGGAATACTTCGGCATCCTGCTCCAGTGCCCCGGTCAGTTTGGTGAGATTGTTGACAACCGCGCCAAAGTGGCTGAATGGAAAGCCAAAGGAATGCAAGTGGCCGTCGCTGCCGACCTTTTGAGCCTCACCCTCATCACGCCTCCAGGCGAATGGGGTGCCGACGTGGTGCTTGGTTCCAACCAGCGTTTCGGTCTGCCGATGGGATTCGGCGGTCCTCATGCCGGTTACTTCGCCACCACCGAGGCCTACAAACGTGAGATGCCTGGCCGTATCATCGGCATAAGCATCGACGCCCTCGGCAATCCTGCCTACCGTCTGGCTTTGCAAACCCGTGAGCAGCACATCAAGCGCGAACGCGCCACGTCGAACATTTGCACGGCACAGGCCCTGCTGGCCATCATGTCAGGCTTCTACGCCCTCTACCATGGTCCGGAAGGCTTGACCGAGATTGCACACCATATCAATTGCCTCGCCGGCAAGCTGGCCTCCGAACTGGCCAAGCTCGGCGTGAAGCAGCTCAACAAGCACTTCTTCGACACCCTGTTGTTCGAACTGCCCGAAGGCGCTTGCACTTGCAAGGTGAAGGAAGCCGCCGAGAAACACGGCATGAACTTCCGCATCATCGATAAGCAACACTTTGGCATCAGCCTCGACGAGACCACGGCTCGCGAAGACATCAACGAGATTGGCATTGTCGTCGCCGAAGCCCTCGGCAAGCAGCACGAGGAACTCGTTTGCGACCCGAACTGCCAGAAGTTCAGCGGCATCCCGACTGAGATGCAGCGTACCTCCAAGTTCATGCAGGCCCCGATGTTCTTCAAGTACCGTAGTGAGACCGACATGATGCGTTACATGAAGAAACTCGAGAACCGCGACCTCAGCCTCAACCGTTGCATGATTCCGCTCGGAAGCTGCACCATGAAGCTGAACCCCGCCACCTCGATGTACGCCCTCAGCTGGCCTGAGTTCGGCAACATCCACCCCTTCGTCCCTGCCGACCAAGTGGAAGGCTATCTCGAACTCATCAACGAGATGGAGAAAGACCTCTGCGAAATCACGGGCTTCAAGGGCATGAGCTTCATGCCCAACTCGGGTGCCAGTGGCGAATATGCCGGTCTGCTCACCATCCGCCGTTACCAAGAGGCCAACGGTCAGGGTCACCGCAACATCTGCCTGATTCCTGCTTCTGCTCACGGCACTAACCCTGCTTCGGCTGCTATGGCTGGCATGCAAGTGGTAGTGGTGGCCTGCGACGAGCACGGCAACATCAACCTCGACGACGCCAAGGCCAAGGCCGAACAATACAAGGATAACCTGGCGGCCTTCATGGTCACCTATCCTTCCACGCACGGTATCTATGAGGACGGCATCCGCACCCTCGTGAAGATTGTCCACGACAATGGTGGGCAGGTCTATATGGACGGTGCCAACATGAACGCCCAGGTCGGTCTGACCTCTCCTGGATTCATCGGAGCCGACGTATGCCACCTCAACCTGCACAAGACCTTTGCCATCCCTCACGGCGGTGGCGGTCCTGGCGTAGGCCCCATCGGCGTGGCCGAGCATCTGAAGCCCTACCTGCCTTCGCACATCCTGTTCCACTGCGGTGGCGACAAGCAGGAAGGTGCTGTTTCAGCCGCTCCGTTCGGTAGCGCACAGATCCTCACCATCACCTACTGCTACATTAAGATGTTAGGCGGTGAAGGCCTGAAGAAAGCTACCATGGGTGCCATTATGAACGCCAACTACCTGAAAGAACGTCTGCAAGACTACTACCCGATTCTTTATACTGGCAACCACGGCCATGTGGCTCACGAGATGATTCTCGACATCAACGGCATCAACAAGACTGTGGGCGTAGCCGCTATCGACATCGCCAAGCGTCTGATGGACTTCGGCTTCCACGCACCGACGGTTGCTTTCCCTGTGCACGAGACCCTGATGGTGGAACCCACCGAGAGCGAGCCTATTGCCGAGCTTGACCGCTTCGTTGAAGCCATGATCCAGATCCGCAAGGAAATCAAGGACATCGAGGACGGCAAGGCCGAGAAGGGCAACAACATCATCTCGCACGCGCCATACACCGCCGAGATGCTGATGGCCAACGAGTGGAACTTCCCGTTCACCCGCGAAGAGGCCGGCTTCCCGATGAAGAGCGATGTGCAGGACAAGTACTTCCCGCATGTCACCCGCATCGACGATGCCTACGGCGACCGAAATTTGGTTTGCAAAATCAGTGCGGAATAATCATTCCACCACAATTTCATAATTTTGGAAGAAGATCACCTCTCCGGGGGTGATCTTCGCTCTTTTACGGAGTTCCACCTCGCCGTTGCGGAGCACCATGCCCGCCACGACTACCTCTTGGGCCTCACTCCCCGACTCCACCACGCCAGTGGCTTTCAACAAAGCGATCAAAGGGATGTATTCGTCACCTTCCCTTAAGGTGAAAACGATTCTATTTGATTTCTGTGCCATATTTGCTATTAATTCTAAATTCTCAATTATTCAAAAATCTTTTATATGCCGAGCCAATGGCTCCCGAACACACATGGGAGATGTTGTTGGCCATCAAAATGTCGGTGATACCGTGTTCTGTCACGTAATCCTTGATGTTGTATGTGAAATAGCGGAAGTCGATCACATGAACCTCTTCAAAGGAACCGAACAAATAGCCTGGGATGGCATTGCCGAAGCTGTCCTTCATCACCAGCAACCGACGCGGACAATCGGAATCCGTCTTTACCTGTGTGATGCGTGCATCGCTACCCATAAAGGTGCAATAAGCCGAACCCGTGCCCGACACCTCCACGAAGAAAGGCCCTTGATGCGGCTGCTCCTCCCCCACAATCTGGAAGTCCTCATCCAAGTCATATTTGATGTAAGTGGTCGCATACTGAACCTCGCACGGCGTGTAATACACGAAATCCTCGGGTGATTTCTTCACGGTGATGTCTTTAGAAAAACCGAACATCGAGCCTACATAATCCTTCATGGCATGCGACTCAAAATCGGCCAACTCAGGCACTTTCACACCAGCCACCATGGCGAATTGACGTGCCGCATAATAGGCACCCAACGGCGACCAGTGGTGATCGGTGCGCAAATAGATGTCCTCATCCACATGCTCGCCCAACACCATGTAGAGATCCACCACCTGGACGGCACTGTCGATCAAGGCGTAAAGCTCCGTCAACACAGGAAATTCGGGTTGCGAGCAGCTCTCGGCACTCGCCGGACAATAGTATTCCACCGCCGTGGGAATCACCATGCAATAGACGTTCACCTCGGGACTGAAAGCCTGCCGATAGCTATTCACCACCTTGGCAAAGCTCTTCTCCCCTTTGTTTTTGTTCTTAAACGCCATTAGGGCACGCGCATTGGGTGCATTACCCACCACGATCACGCCCGCGCTCTCCATCTTGGCGTTGGCATCCACGTTGCTATGGAACTCGGCAATGTCGCGCTGATCGCCCAAGGCCTCAACCTCAGGCATCGTATCCGTCACCGTTTCAGTCAGTTCCTGGGCGGCATGGAAAGTCACCGACGACTTGGTCTTGAAGGCTTGCAACGATTTCAGTTTCATGCTACCTGTCATAAACACGTCGCGGAACGGCTCGCTGTCGCTGAACCAATTGGAGACCTCAGGCGTGAAGTTGCCGCCAAACAGCGATGCCCAGCTGAACTCAGGAAACTTGCGCAAATCGCGCTTCTCAAGCTCGGAATAGGTGCTTCGTGGTAGCGCACAAAACACCACCACAAAGGCCGACATCATCACGGCAACCACCCAAACCAAAGTCTTTTCCTTACGCATCGCCAGCAGCAGTTATTGGTTCAAAAAACGTTTGTAATTCTTATAGGAGGTGTTGCCGCAAGCATGGGTCAGGTTGTTGGCAAAGACCACATCGGTGATCTTGTTCTGCTTGATATAAGTCAGGATATTGCGGTCGAAGAAACGGAAATCGATCACATGAACCTCCTCGAACGAGAAGAAGAGATAACCCGGTATGGCGTTGCCAAAGCTGTCCTTGAAGATGATCACGCGACGGCCGTTGTCCACGCCGGTACGTACCTGGGTGATCTTCGAATCGCCCCCCATGAAGGTGTTGTAAGCAGCACCGCTTCCGTCCTCATAGTTCTTGAAGAATTCCCCTTCGGCGGCAGGATGCTCACCGATGATCTGACCCTTCTGGGTCTTGTATTGGATATATGTCGTAGTGTATTCGCAATCCAAGGGGGTATAATAATAGAAGTCCTCGGGGGCCTTTTTCACGCAAGCTTCACCAGAGAAGGTTGCCATGGTGCCAACGAAGTTATGGATGACATGCTCCTCGTAATGCGACAGATCCTCGAACGGCACGCCCGCCACTTCACAAAGTTTCATGGCCGCATAGTATGCCCCACGGGGAGCCCAGTGATGGTCGGTGCGCGAGAAGATGCGCTCGGCAGCATGCTCGCCCAAGATGTTGTAAATGTTGACCACCAGCACCGAGTCGGAACAGGCCTCAAACATGACATTCAGCACCGGTGCCTCGGGCTTGGTCCAGCTTTTGGCGGCATCGGGGCAGTAGTACTCGATGGCCGTGGGAATGGGCATGCAATACACGTTGATGCTATCGCCGAGCTTGCGCTTATAGACGTTGCAGATATCGGCATACGAAAGTCCCGTGCTGGTCGTCTGGTTACATGGATTGCAGGCGCGGAGCGTATCACCGCCACCGATCAGAATGATGCCAGCTTTGGCGGCCTTCTTGCAGGTGGCCTTGGAAGTCAGTGTGTTGACATAAGGTGTGACACGGCGATCGGTACTATCCTGCGGCAGCAAGGCTTGAGCCTTTACGCCACCGATGCCCAGCAAGAGCATCCCAGCAATCAAAATGGTTTTAAATCTTGTATTCATGACATGCAAATTTACTAAAACCGAGTATATAAAAAGGCGTTGTTAGTGGCTCCCACCAAGAGCGCCACACTGACTATCAACAATAAAAGTGCCACGATGGAACGGACGACCACGAGTACGGTTGGATGCTGTCCAAACCAAGACGCCGTCTTACGATTAAGCCATTCACGTACAGGCAGGCAAAACAGGATGGCAATCACCCAAAGCCAGCCATACGTGCTCAACGCATTGATGGCAGCAAAGTCGGAGAAGGCCTCCGCCCTACCGAAGAAAGCCCTGAAGAAATGGCGCATTTGGCCAAAGTCGTCGAAATAGAAGATGCTCCAGCCGATAACCACCAGCACAAGACTATAGACATGGAGCAAGATCTTGGGGATCCGCTCGATCACCCTGAGCAACGTGTATTTCTCAACCATCACGATCAAGCCGTAGAACAAGCCCCAGATCAAGAAATTCCATGATGCGCCATGCCAGAAGCCGGTCAACATCCAGACGATCAAGATATTGAGTGCCTGATGTTTACGGTTGCCGCCAAGAGGAATATATAGATAATCCCTAAAGAAAGTGCCCAGCGAGATGTGCCAGCGTCGCCAGAAGTCGGTGATGCTGTCGCAGCAATAGGGATGGTTGAAGTTCTCATTGAAATGGAATCCCAGGCAGCGACCGATGCCAATGGCCATGTCGCTGTAGCCCGAGAAGTCGAAATAAATCTGCAAGGTGAAGGCCAGGATGCCGACCCAGGAACCCGCCGTCGAAAGGCTCTCCAGGCCGCTGCCAGTCAGCAGCTGGGAGGAGATCTCCGAGAGCTGGTTGGCCAGGATGACCTTCTTTCCCAGACCTCTCAAAAAGCGCATCATGCCCTCAGAAACATCGCGAAAATCCACATGACGGCTTTCGATCTCATGCGCCACGGTGCCATAGCGGACGATAGGACCTGCTATCAGCTGGGGGAACATGGAGATGTAGAGCAGCAGGTTCTTGAAACGGCGTTGTACCGGCGTGGTGGTGCGATATACGTCAATCAGGTATGAAATCGATTGGAAGGTATAGAAGCTGATGCCAATGGGCAGGGCGATGTTGGGAACGCTTACGGGAAGTCCCAGCGACAACAGCTCAGCGCAAAAGAAAGAGAGATACTTGAATGTCGCCAACACGCCGAGGTTGAAGACGAGACCGGCGACGAGGGCCGTCTTCCGACGTTTATCTTTGTTTCGGTCGATGGCAAGTCCGATGAAGTAATTGACCACCACGCTGGCCAGCATCAGCAACACATAGGCAGGCTCTCCCCAAGCGTAAAAGATCAGCGAAAAGAGCGTCAACACCTCGTTGCGCCAGCGCTTAAAGAGCAGGTAGCAAAGCGCAAACGCCGGCAGGAAGACGAAGAGGAAGAACAAGTCGGAGAAGACCATCTGTTTTCAATTTAAAAGAGGGTGCGCCGAAACCGACACACCCTCTAGGTTTTAATACCACATTGTGATATTATTCTGCTTTAGGTTCATCCTTGGCGGCAGCTTCCTGCTTTTCAAGGTTTTCCTTCAAGCCGGCGAGCACTTCGAGGTCACCGAGGGTGCTATGCTCGATCGTGTCATTGATTTGCTTGACGGCGCGCTTAGCCTGCTTAGCAGCCTTGTCGGCGGCTTTGTCGGCAGCGTCCTTCACAGCGGCTTCCTTCTCTTCATAGATCTTGGAGTGGGCAAGGATGATCTTCTTGCTTTCCTTTGAGAACTCAATGACCTTGAAGTCGAGGGTTTCGTCAACCTTGGCGGTGGTGCCGTCTTCCTTCTTCAGGTAACGGTTCGGGCAGAAGCCTTCCACGCCGTAAGGCAGGGAGACGACGACGCCCTTGTCAGCTGAGCTGATGATGGTGCCTTGGTGGACTGAGCCAACGGTGAACACGGTTTCGAACACTTCCCAAGGATTCTCTTCGAGTTGCTTGTGGCCGAGGCTCAAGCGGCGGTTTTCTTCGTCAACGTCGAGAACGACGACGTCGATGCTTTCGCCAACCTTGGTGAATTCAGCCGGATGCTTGATCTTCTTGCTCCAGCTGAGGTCGCTGATGTGGATGAGACCATCGACACCTTCTTCGAGTTCGACGAAGATGCCGAAGTTGGTGAAGTTACGGACAGTGGCAGTGTGCTTGGAGCCGACAGGGTAACGATCTCTGATGTTAGCCCATGGATCCGGGATCAGCTGCTTCATGCCCAGTGACATCTTGCGCTCTTCACGGTCGAGGGTGAGCACCTTGGCTTCGACTTCGTCGCCAACCTTCAGGAAGTCCTGAGCGGTGCGGAGGTGCTGCGACCATGACATTTCGGAGACGTGGATGAGGCCTTCAACGCCAGGAGCGATCTCGATGAATGCGCCGTAGTCAGCGATGACCACCACTTTACCCTTGACGATGTCGCCAACCTTGAGGTTAGGATCGAGAGCATCCCAAGGATGAGGAGTGAGCTGCTTCAGGCCGAGAGCGATACGCTTCTTGTTGTCGTCGAAGTCAAGGATGACGACCTTGATCTTTTCATCCAACTTGACGATCTCTTCGGGGTGGTTGATACGTCCCCAGCTGAGGTCGGTGATGTGGATGAGACCGTCAACGCCGCCGAGGTCGATGAACACGCCGTAGGAAGTGATGTTCTTCACGACGCCTTCAAGAACCTGACCCTTCTCGAGCTTGCTGATGATTTCAGCCTTCTGAGCCTCGAGTTCGTCTTCGATAAGAGCTTTGTGTGAGACAACCACGTTCTTGTATTCCTGGTTGATCTTCACAACTTTGAATTCCATCACGCTGTCAACAAACACGTCGTAGTCGCGGATCGGCTTGACGTCGATCTGTGAGCCGGGGAGGAAGGCGTCGATGCCAAACACATCGACGATCAAGCCACCCTTGGTACGGCTCTTGACGTAACCATTGACGATCTCGCCGCTTTCGAAAGCTTCGTTGACGCGATCCCATGACTTGAGGATGCGAGCCTTCTTGTGTGACAGGACGAGTTGGCCGTTTGAGCCTTCCTGGCTCTCGACATAGACCTCAACCTTGTCGCCCACAGCGAGGTTAGGATTGGTGCGGAATTCTGCAATCGGAATAACACCATCTGATTTGAAGCCGATGTTGACAACAACCTCACGGTCAGTCTTGGCAACCACGATACCTTCGATGACCTCGTGGTCAGCGACTTGGTTCATGGTGGCGGCATACTGATCCTCGAGCTTGGCGCGTTCGTCAGCGCTGTAGTTGTCGAATTTCTTGTGCGAGGTGTTCCAGTCAAAGTTCTCGTCCGGAACAGGTTTCTGCTTAGGAGCCTCGTTGATGATGTTTTCGTTTTCTGCCATTTGTAATTTTGTTTTTTACTTGTACCCGCTTGCGTTCCGGGACTCCGCAACCGAGGAGAGTTAAACTTTTGATTGCCAATCCGAACCGCTGACGTTGCCATCATCCCGGATTGCGGTTCGAAACGGGCTGCAAAGATACAACAATTATTTGAATTACAACAAATAAAAAAGAAGTATTATCAACTTCTATTGAATTGAATCAGCGGCACGACGGATGCGATCAGCAAGGTCAATCAGTGCTCCCTTCAACTGATACTTCTCTTCCTCAGTAAATTCGGTGGGTTTCTTGTTTCCGTCAACGCCATCCAATTTGTGGTAAAGCCATGATCCCGATTTCTCGAAATACCTATTGGCAAGGTCTCGCCAAGAAATACTAATTAAAAGATCCTCTAATTGTTTCTTCATCGTTCCTTGCTGCGATTCTTTCAAAGTCATAGTAGCCATAATTGTTCCATTAAAAATTACTCTTCGCCATCCATCAACTCAGTAAAGAGTTTCTCAATATGGTAAATAATCTCCGGGCCTGAGAAAATATAACTCTTTCGATAGTTTCTAATGGCTTGAATCAAATCAAACTCTTTTTCGGTTAGTTCTAAGAAAAACTTTTCTTTTTTCATTGACGATGCAAATATAGTACAAATATTCGTATTAAATGGTGTTTTTTCCCATGTTTTTTTTCACAGGACAAAAATACACCTGTTATTACCCTAAAGTCAAGGGTTCAGTACTGAAAAATCGTCAACAATTTGTTGAAATTTTGGAAGCACCTTGGTCTAATGTAGCACCTTTGCGGAATTCGTGTGTTTGCTTATCGATTTCCATGGGTCGAAAACAACAAGCGATCCGGAAATAACTGACTAATGATAAGGTCCGAAGAGCTTCCTGTTCATCAGGAACTTGAAGGCCGCGCTGTTTCAGCATGGCAAGTAAGTCAGGTGTGTCAAGTGCAATTTTATTATAGTTTTCCATAGGCAAATTAATTAGTATTTCATGGCCTATTTGCACCTCGACTATAAGAAAAAAAAGTCGGCTTTCAATACGTCTATGTAGAGGAATATAGAGACGGAAAACATAAAAGCTTGGCCTTCAAATCGTTTCGCAAACGTGAAACAGAAAGCCCCTCCGAGTAGAGGGGCTATGCCGTGTTATCGCGGGGGGTGTCGTACCAATGGCCCGTCCCTCACGTCTTGATAATCCATTTGTTTTTCATTCCGTTGTCCGCGACCAACTGATTGCAAAATTACAACATTTTCCGTTCACCGCAACGGCTTCAATGGGAAAAAATCACTTTTTCTTCCTCCCACTCTTCCGCAACGCCTCGGCGATGATCCACTGGAGCTGGCCGTTGACGGAACGGAACTCGTCGGCAGCCCACTTCTCCACTGCCTCCATCGTCTCGGCATCCACACGGAGCAGGAAGGTCTTGGTATTGGTGCTATTTTCCTTGTCTTTCGCCATAAATCACCTTTCTAAAGATGCACCTATTGTTTGTGAGCAAATGCCTTCCTTGGCAATGTGTTTGTCATAGATCCAGATACCCAATATCACCAAGGCCATCGTGATAAATCCGGCCAAACCGGCCATGCCGTTCAAGAAGTCGTTGCCGCCCAAGGTGAAATAAATGACCATTCCAGCCAAGGCATTGAAGGTTCCATGCATGATGGCCGCCACAATCATCGACTTGGTCTTCAAAACGAAATACAACTCAATGATTCCCAAAAGGACACACATCACAACCATCAATAAGACACCCCAATATGGCTCGTTCGGATAGTTGTGACCCATCAAAATCAGGGGGAAATGCCAGATGCCCCAAACGACGCCGATGAACAAGGCGGCTTTCCAAAACCTCACCTCACTCAAGGCACCGACCAGGTAGTTACGCCAACCGTATTCCTCGCCAAACGAAGCAATGGCATTGACGGTGATGCCGGCCGTCAAACCGCTGACAAGGAGGGAGACCACCATCAGCCATGCAGGAAGTGCCGACAGTTGCTCACGCACCATCTCTTGCTGTTCCTCTGGGACATGATATTGGTTGATCAATTGCTCAGAGTTATAAGTCAGCTCCACACCCGGCATCAAGCCATTGATGAGGATGCAGACGAAAACCATCGCCACAGGCAACAGCCATGCTACCAGCCACGACCATTTGATCTTGAAATTGACCAGGCCGGTATGATTGAATTTTTCCTTATTGATGGCTTGCAACACCAATGCCGTGAGCATCGGGAAAAACATATATATGGTTGAGAAGACCATCAGCCCTAGGGGAGTATTTGCTCCCATGCCGAAACCCCAATGAGCCACAGCAGCCAACGTCCAACTAAAGAGACATACGATAATTGCAAACCTTATTGCTTTTTTCATGGTTTCAATGATTTAAGTTGTTCGAAAAGCCGTACCGTTTCCTCAACATTCGCATTGTTGAAGTAATACAAATTGTCGGTCGTGCGAAGTTCGATGTAGGGTGCCTCTGTTCGGACATATATCATGCAATTTTCTCCGTTCTTCAGCAGGAAATGGCCTTTCAAGTATTTGCCCGTGGCGGAGCCATTGGTACGCATCTTGATAGCCGGCAGTTTTTCCAAAAGCTCCACCGAGAGGATTCCCTCCGTTGGGATGTCCCTGCCATACATGCCTGAGATGCTGATCTTCTCTTCGCTCACCACGATTTTTGGAGTCTGATTGCTGAACGCAAAAACCGCAATCACAAAGACGGCAGTCAGGCCCATGCCGACCCAAACCCATTTGGCAGGTCTCGTGATGATTGGCGCAGCTCGTCCAGACTTATCGCGCCCGAAGCCGTTGTATTTCTTCATGGCGATAAACAATGGAACAATCATGAGCAACACCAACAGGGTCATGATATTGACGCTCATGATTTCGCTGATAACCTTGAAAATATACAACAACGCCGTGACAATGAGCAAGATTCCAGTAATCGCCATGATAATGAATGAAGCCCTCTTCAGGCCATCAATATCGACCAAGGCCTTACGTTCCGGTGTCATGTTTCCGTAAGGATTGATCATGTTAGGGAAACGATAGCAGAGCCATCCCACCACGACCAGAACCAATCCCGATACTAAAATAATATATTCCATATTCTACCGAGCTTTAACCCCTACGGGGTATTTCTAAATTATTAATTCTAATTAATACAGGCTTCCCGTATTCACCACCGGCTGGGCCGACTCATCAGCGCAAAGCACCACCATGAGGTTGCTCACCATGGCGGCCTTGCGTTCCTCGTCGAGTTCAACGACACCTTCATTCTTCAGCTTGTCCAAAGCCATACGCACCATTGAAACGGCACCTTCCACAATCTTCTCACGAGCGGAGATGATGGCTGCTGCCTGCTGGCGACGCAGCATCACCGCGGCGATCTCAGGAGAATAGGCCAAATAGTTGATGCGAGCTTCAAGGACTTCAAGTCCCGACATGGCCAAACGTTCATTCAACTTGGTCTTCAGCACCTCGTTGATCTCAGAGCCACCCGAACGCAGGGTCAGCTCACCATCCACAGCCTCGTTCTCGTCGTAAGCGTACATGCCCGCCACCTCACGCAAGGCAGCGTCGCTCTGCACCTGGATGAAGCTCTCGAAGGCACGCATGCGGCTCGAAACCGACACCATGCCATCCTTGCCCACCGAGCTATGAGCCATGGTCTGAGAGTCGATCTCAAACATGGCCTTGTAGGTATCCTTCAGCTTCCACACCAAAATCTGGCCAATCATAATGGGGTTACCCGTCTTGTCGTTCACCTTTATATTATCAGGATTCAGGTTACGGGCTCGCAACGAGACCTTCTTGGAGGTCATCAGGAAATTGACCCAGTAGAAACCAGTCTTGGTGAACGTGCCTTTGTATTTGCCGAAAAACAGCATCACCGTGGCCTCGTTCGGCTCCAGTTTACGGAAACCGATGGGCAAAAGGCATGCAAGCACCAGGCCGATGACCGAAAACAGCGTAAAAATCGGATAAACATCCTGGTATGCCAAACCCGCAATGCTCAAGCCAACAATGACAAATTCAATAAACAAAGCGACGAATCCATTCATCGCAAATCCCTTAAATTCAAATTCTTTAGTTTCCATAGATGATATTATTTTGATATTGTTTTGATGTGGCAAAAATACATTAATTTTGATACATGCAAGCTTTTTTTGATTTTTTTTTGATTTTTTTTATTTTTGCATGGATTATCAAAAATGGAAAAACCATGAAAAAGATCTTATTGGCGGCCGTCTGCTTGATGATGATGGCCAGTTGCAAATCCCTTAAGGTAGTTGACCAAGAAGCCGCGCTGAACGCCGGTGTGGCAGCGGCCCAAGCCTTGACGATCAGCGAATCCCAAATCAAACAACTGTGTACCGAGTACATGGTACAATCCGATGGCGAGAACACCGTTTTGCCTGCAGGGAATGAATACACCCAGAGATTGAACCGCATTATGGGCAAGTTTAAGAACATTGGCGACATGAACCTTAATTACAAGGTCTATGAATCGAATACCGTCAACGCTTTTGCCAGTGGTGATGGCAGCATCCGTATCTATAGCGGCTTGATGGATGTCATGAACGACGATGAGCTGTTTGCCGTCATTGGCCATGAGCTTGGTCACCTAAAGAACAAAGACGTACGTGATGCCTATCGCACGGCTTACCTTATCGTGGCCGCCCGTTATGGCATCGCCGCGGTCAACACCACTGCGGGTGCCCTTTCCACAGGCTTCCTCGGCGATTTAGGGCAGCAGCTTGCCCTCAACGCCTATTCACGCCAGCAGGAATATGAAGCCGACGAGGCTTCGTTCCAATTCTGCGTCGCCAACGACATCGACCCGTTTGCCATGTACAATGCCCTGAACGTACTCATCCGCCTTAACGGCAACAGCGGTACGCAAAGCAAAGTCGCCCAGATGTTTTCGACCCACCCTGACAGCAGCAAACGCGCCGCACGCATCAAAAACATGGCTGAATCCGCCGGATACAAGATCAGCGGAGGCCGTTCCACCACTCCAAAAGCCAACGCAACCAGTGGCTCAACCAAGGCCAAGGTTGTAAAAATAAAAACGGACGAAAAGAAAAACTAATCACTTTAAACCTAAAAAATATGAAAAATTTTGCAAAATTCATGGTCGTCATGCTGGCATTTACCGCCATGCTGACCAGCTGCAGCAAAGAAAGCAGCGAAAAGCAAATCAAATCTTTCAAGTTTGAATCGCCAGAAGTCCAAGCCGTCATCAATGAAGAGGCAAAGACCATTGTGGCGACGTTCCCTGCCGGCACCGATGTCACCGCATTGGTACCGATCATTACCGTGTCGGAGAAAGCCGTCGTATCACCGGTTTCGGGCGTACCTCAGGATTTTACCTCTCCCGTCAAATACACAGTGACCGCCGAAGACGGTTCAACCGTTGAATACACCGTGACGGTCAATGTTGACAAAAGCGCTGAAAAGGCCATCCTCTCGTTCAAATTTGCCATGCCCGAAATTGAGGCTACGATCACCGAAGACGCCAAGACCATCGTGGCCGTAGTTCCTTTCGGCACCGATGTCACCGCTTTGGTGCCGATCATCACCGTGTCCGAGAAAGCCACTGTGAATCCCGCCTCGGGCACCCCGGTTGACTTCACCAATTGCCCTGTTGATTTCACTGTGACCGCCGAAGACGGCTCCACCGTGGTTTACCAAGTTACCGTTACCGTTGACCCCAACGGCGGCGGCGGTATTGATCCCAACAACCCGACCACCTGGTCAGGTGCCATTAGCGAAAACACCACTTGGCCCGACCTCGGCCTTGATGTGGACTACATCATCGAAGGCATGTTCTACGTCGAAGGCAACGCCCTCCTCACCATCGAACCCGGCGTGACCATCATGTTCACCGGTGTTGACGGCGGTTTGGACGTGGGCGAAAACGCCGGTTTGAGAATGGTCGGTACGGCCGAACAGCCCATTCGCTTCGTCAACCCACTCAACAACAACAATACTGGCGCTTGGAATCAAATCCGCATCAACTCTGCCCGCACCGACAACCAGTTCGAGTATGTTGAATTCATCAATGGCGGTTCCAACAAAAATGACGTAATTTGGAATGGAGGCAAGCTTTCCATGAAACACTGCCTCATCGACGGCGGACTGGGTAACGGCATTGCACTGGGTTGGGCAGGCGAGTTTACCACATTCGAAAACAACACCATCAAGAACGTCAATTATCCTCTTTGGATCAACGAGCACGAAAAAGTCAGTGTCCTTGGCAGCGGCAACAGCTACCTTAGCAACACCAACAACATGATTGCTCTTGACGACAACTGGATGGAAGCGGATGCCACTTTCAGCAACCAAGGCATTCCTTACTTTATCCCACAGGGATTGCTGGTAAGCGAAAACTCCAAAATGACGGTTGAAGCAGGTGCAGAGTTCGTGTTTGACTATCAACAAAGACTCCTTGTCAGCGACGACTGCAGAATGGAAGTAAACGGCACAGCCAGCCAGCCTGTCATTTTCAGAGCCTTGAACGCCGAAGGCCCGTGGGGAGGCATTGAGTTCCGGAGCAACCGTAACGGAAACGTCATCAACTATGCCAAGATCATGAACTGCGGTATCGGTGAGGACGGCAGCGATCGTTGCTGTCTCTACATTGGCAACGAAGCCAAACTCACCCTCACCAACAACGTGTTCGGACCGAGCGCTTACAACGGAGTGTGCATTGAGAACATCTCCAACTGGGGCAACGTGACCCACAGTGGCAACACCTTCACAGGTTGCGACGTCTCCAATGTTTGGCTGGTGGACGGTGGCGAATGGAACAGCGTTGAATACTCTCCTGAAACACCCCTGAACGATCTACCGTAAAAACATTTGTTCCAATAACATTAAAAAGCCGAAGGGATTTCCTTTCGGCTTTTTATTTTCTATTAATTACTATTAATAAATTAATTTATCCAAAAATATTGACATATTCAATATTAATGGTATTTTTGCAACGTGATACAGATGAACCGCCTCTCAAACCCTATTGAAGAATCGAGACGTTATGTCAGGAACGCCTGAAACGCCTGCGCCAGCCGCTTGAATTTGGCTCCTCGTTCCTCAAAATTCTTGTATTGGTCATAGCTGGAGGCCGCTGGCGACAACAAACAAACGTCACTCGGCTTAGCTTGCCTTTTGAGGTAATCAAAAGCCTCCTCCATTGTGGAATACCGAACCTTCCGTGATGGAACACCTGCCATCATAGCCATCATCCGATCACCTGCCTTCCCCGTGAATAGCAGATGCGGCACAGGATGCTCCGTCATGTACTCCACCAAAGGCTGATAGTCGATGTCACGGTCGAAACCGCCTAAAAGCAGGAAATCAACCCGACCTAACGTCTGGCAAGCGGCAATGGCAGCTTGGGGAATGGTGGAGATACTGTCGTTGACGAAGGTCACACCGCCAAAGGTACCTACAGGCTCCAAACGGTGTTCCAAGGGCTTGAAAGAATAAAGATAAGGTATCACCTCCCTGGCATCGATGCCATAAGCACCACAGGCACAAAGCGCAGCCTTCACGTTCAACAGGTTATGCGGCCCCAGCACAGGCAAAGCGTCCGTATCGATGTCGAATTCCATATTGGAAAAAACCACACTGTTCACGCCTAAGCCCATGGTCTCCATCATCAACGAGTCATGCACCACGGCGAAATCGTCCTCTCCCATGAACCGCAACAGGTTGAACTTGGCATTTTTATAATGCTCAAAGGTTCCGAAATGATCGAGATGCTCCTCAAACACATTGAGCAGCACCCCTACCCGAGGACTGTTGTGAACATATTCCAACTGATGGGCAGAGAGTTCATATATCACGATGCTTTCCGGCTTGATGCGCTCCATCACGTCAAAACAAGGAATGCCTATATTGCCCGTAAGTATGGCATCGCGACCCGATTCCTTCAGCAGATGATAGATCATACTGGTGGTCGTGCTCTTGCCCTTTGTGCCACTGATGCCAATGGTTTGGCAATGGAATTGGCTCAAAAACAAGTCGGTCTGAGAGGTGATCTCCACGCCTTTCACATCCACATCTTTCAACGAGATCCCGGGGGTCTTGATAACAACATCGTAATCGTAAATCGCTTGCAAATATTGGTCTCCCGCGTGCGTCACCCCTTCCATGGGGTTTTTATCCGCCACGGCCACATCTGCCTCTGGAAGATATTTCTTGACAAAAGCCAGTGACGACTTTCCCTCACGGCCAAAACCAAGGATCAAGATACGCTTGTCGCAAAGCCGTTCCAAAATCAAGTCAAACATGTAGTTTTGATTTGAGGATTTCAACAAACTTTGATGGCAGGAAGTTCTCTTCGTTGAAACGCTTCAATATCTCCTCAACCTGAGTCCGATTGCCATGTTCGGCAGCTTCCACGCATGCCCTCACCTCCTCAACCGTGCCTACACATTCGAAGGGTTTCACTGCCGAGGTGCCGTTCAATTCCTCGAAAATGGGCTGCAATTCAGGATCAGCCATCAGGTCCTTGCCAAAAATCTCCGTCAGGCGTTGCCTTGGGATGAACGGCGACAGGATGATCCAGGTAAAGAGGCACTTGGGGCATTTGCCGCACCATGAGTCGGTCTTGCTGCCAGCGTTACAGCTCTTGAAAACCCCGTGATACGCTGTGCATCTGCTGAAAAACGAGGCAATCTGCATCTCGTTTAACGGTCTCAAGAAGCTGAAATACTGGATTTTTTCATTCAGATGCAAGGCCACATATTCCCTGAAATCCCTTTCAAATTCAATGGATTTGCTGTATTGGTGATTGATATTGGTACCCGGCACAGTGCTCTCGTTGGCGCTGGATTCGTTCGACAGGGCTATGTATCTCGATCCCGTGCCGAATCCCAGCAGCAGCGATACGAAAGCCAGCAAGGCCGAGAAGGGAGTATGCCCATTGAGGTAACCCTCCTTGTTGAGCTGCAACATGGTTGGATCCAACGTACGGTTGACCACGGCCACATCGTCCATGGTATAGCCAGCAGCTTCCACACATTCCACGGTGGCACCTCGGGGGTTGACAATCAAGGGAATGACTGGCATTTCACCACGAAGCATCTCAAGGGTTACCACCGAGTCCTTGCCGCCACCGATGGGGACAAGAACACTTTCTTCGACGTGTGGATTACCTGTCTCGCAATGACGGAGTTCCACGGGCTTGATCTCGCGATTGGTACCCGACTCAAAACGAAGAAAGTCCTGCTCCGAACAATCAATGCCATTCAGGTAGCGGAATTCACCCAAGCCGTTGTAATACAGGTGCCTCCACCACTTCTTCTGACAGAGCTTCATGTCGAACGGCTTCACCATGATGGTTTTCGGGCAGGCAATCTTCCAATAGCTCACCAGCTCCACCATACCGATGTGGAAAGCCAACACCTCCAGTTGTTCCTTCGGGATAGATTCCCAGTGATAGAACGGCCGCGCGGGGATGGTCAAGGTGGGATGGAAATAGTAGCGATCGTCCAAACTGAAATGAAACGTCATCGACAGCACGCCATCCGTCAGCTCAACCTCTTGCTTGTAGAAGGTAAAGTTCTTAAACTCCTCACGGAGGGAATCAAATCGTTGCTGATTGTCAATCCGTTTCATTGTTTTGGAAATTTTCCACAAAGATAAGATTTTTTTGTAAATTTGCGCTTCAAGAAAAAAACTGATGGATCTCAAAAAGCGCTTTCAAATACAAACCAACTCCTTGGATCCCAAACAAGGCGACATCCTTCTGTCGGAGCCGACTATGGGCGACTTCTTCTTCGGCCGATCCGTAGTGCTGCTCGTTGACCACAGTGAGGTGGAAGGCTCGTTTGGCATCATCATGAACAAGCCACTCTATGTAAGGCTCAAGGAGATCGCCGATGTGTTTGAGGACTTCGACGCTCCTGTATATTTGGGAGGTCCCGTGGCTGAAAACCAGATCTTTTTCATGCATACCCTCGGCGATCTCATCCCCGAAGCCTGCCAGATCATGGATGGGCTGTATTGGGGTGGCGACACCGAAACGCTGAACACCCTCATCGCCACAGGCATCGCCAACAAAGACAACCTTCGGTTTTTCTTGGGTTACTCAGGCTGGGAGTCAGGCCAACTCGTCAACGAGCTGGTACGCAACTCTTGGCTCATTGGCAAGGCCAACAGTCATCAACTGTTCAACACCCCAACCGACCAGATGTGGAAGACCTTCGTCAACCGCATGGGCAGGGAATATGAGATGTGGACACGCTTTCCGAAAAACCCAGAAGACAACTGAGAGTTCTCAGTTCCCACCTATTGGAAAGGCTTGATAAAGGATGTCGTGCAGCACGGTGCGGATATTCTGTCGCGCCAAGTTGTTAGGTTCTGTGGCGGGACACACCCTGTTAGAGAGGAATACAATCAGGAGATGGTTTTCGGGATCGTTCCAGAAGAAGGTTCCAGTGAAGCCCGTATGGCCATAGCTGGCCATCGAAGCCGACTTGGATGCCGTTGAGGGGCCTTTCTTGCCCAATGGCAACTTGTCGAAGCCTAAGCCTCGGCGGTTGTTGTTATCCGTAAAGGGAGCCGTGGTGAAGTACTTGACCGTCTCAGGCTTCAGCAGCTGCTTACCTTCAAACTTGCCTTCGTCCAATAGCATCTGTGCGATGACCGCCAAGTCGTGTGCGTTGGCAAACAATCCGGCATGACCCGAAACGCCTCCCATCAAAGCCGCCTGTTGGTCGTGGACATCGCCCCAGAGCAGCTGCTTGCGGAACAGCGTGTCGTTTTCCGTAGGAATGATCGTTTCGCGAGTGCGCCAATGCAACGGGCAATAGCCGATGCTTACAAGATGCATGGGATCGTAGAACTTCTCATCAAGATACTCATCCAAACTCTTGTTTGTCAGTTGTTTAACCAATTCTGGAACAAAGTAGAAGCCCATATCGCAATACACGTATTTCTTTTCCTTCATTGGGCTCTTCATGATGGAGTCGATGATCTGCTCCTTATAGTCGTTCACAACATAAAGGTTCTCAGCCACCCGTACGGTATGGGCCTCGTCGATATGGTCAAGGAAAAACTCCGGCTTCGGGCCGTTCTCGTCATACATTTTTTGATGGAAGGGAATCCATGACTTCATACCCGACTGGTGGGTCAGTATGTCGATGATCTTGATGGCACCCTTGTCGGAAGCGTTGAGATACGGGAAATAGTCGCCCATCGTCTTGTTGATGTCGAGCAAGCTGTCCTCGTAGAGTTTCATGATGGCCAAGGTCGAGGCGAAGATTTTGGTCAGTGAAGCGATGTCATAGACATCCTCAGGAACTACTTTCGAGGTGCTACCATAGGTAAACGTACCAAAGCACTTGTCGTACACCACCTTGCCGTCTTTCATTGCCATGATTTGGCAACCTGGATACGCGGCCTTTTCGATACCCAATTTGGCCACCGAGTCAAGCATACGTTCATATTTGGCATCCAGCGTGCCTTGCGGCAGCGGAGTCTGGTCGATGGTAAGCGATCCCGGCTTCAGCACTGGAGCCGAAGGAGGCATGGTCACTGGATATTCAGGAGGCACGATGCCATCGCCGCACTTGAACTTCTCTGTTGAAACGGGGAGTGTGCCATGGGCACATTGTTTTCCCGTCAGGATGTCCATCACCGTATTGAGGGCGGCATCGGTGTCCTGATAACCCACCATCAGGCCTACCACGCTGTTATTGATGCGAAGGAGGTCCAAGGCGTAGGGACATGCAAACAGGTTGAGGATTACGTCGTTTTGCGCCACTAGTCTGTTGAAGAAGTCGATCGTGGCCTCGTTGATGCCGAAGTCCTTGGAAGCAAGGATGCTCGACTGCATAATGTTGACCACCACCAAGTCGGCCTTCTCCAGCTCCGTCAGCCAATTCTTGGCGTCCACCGCATGGTCTTTTGTGACGTTGAAGGACTTCACTTTCACGCCAACTGCCTTCAGGCTGTCAGCCATCAATTTGGCGCTTTCACTGGTACCGATGGTCACCAAGGCCACCTCCTTGCCTTGCTTGAGCGGAATGACGTTGTCCTGGTTTCGCAACAGGGTCACCGCCTCGTCGTACAGCATCTGGCGCAAGTCGAGGTAATCCTGATGGTTCAAGTCGGCCATCAGGTTTTTGGTCGGCATGGGTTGATAATGGCTCAATCCAGCACGGTACTTATATTTCAGGATCTTCTTGCAACTTTCCTCAACCCGGGCGGCAATCTCAGGATCACGTTCGGCACCCGCCTTGATCTGTGCAATGGCTTTCGGCACGTCATGAGGCAGGATCAGCACGTCGTTTCCCGCCAAAAAGGCCACATATGGCACGCTGTCGGCCGACACAGTCTGGGAGACGCCCTTCATATCAAGGCCATCGGTGAAGATCAAGCCTTCAAAGCCCATCTCGTTCTTCAACAGATTCGTCACCACGCCTTTCGACAGCGACGAAGAGGTATTCTCAACCTTTTCGATGGCGGGGAAATAAAGGTGCCCCACCATGGCACCGTTGACACCTCGCTCAATCAGGTAACGGAATGGTGCCAACTCGATATCTTTAACTTCGTCATAGGAACGGTTCACGGTAGGCAGCGTCAAATGCGAGTCGGTATCGGTGTTTCCGTGACCCGGAAAATGTTTCATGCTGGTGATCAAGCCCTTGCTTTGCATGCCCAAGGCATAGGCAGCAGCCTTCTCCCCCACGTTCTTCGGATTCTCGCCGAAGCTACGTACCCCGATGACTGGATTCTTGGCATTGGAGTTGACGTCGGCATCAGGGGCAAAGTTCACGTGGATGCCCATCCGTTGGCATTGTTCGGCCACCTGTTGACCCATCAGATAAATCAAGTCTTGGTCGTTGACGGCACCCAAGGTCATTTGATAAGGATATGCCACCGTGTTCTTGACACGCATCGCCAATCCCCATTCGGCGTCAATGGCCACCATCAGCGGGGTTTGAGCCATCGCCTGCCAAGCATTGGTCTGCTCCAGCTGCTGCACCGCATCGGCACGGAAGAAACACACGCCACCGATGTTGTATTGCTGGATGCAATCGCCCACAGACTTCTCAAAGGGCTTGTCGGGGTTGTTGGCACGCATCATGATCAGCTGCCCCACACGCTGTTCCAGCGTCAAGCTGCTATACACCGAGTCCACCCAACGGGATTCGTCATCCTGAGCTGCGATATGTCCGACAAATAATAATCCAATGATGGTTAAAAATAACTGTTTTGTTTTCATATTCTTCCCCTCGAGGTTCAATTTCTAACTTTTATCTTTTATCTCTTATCTTTTAACTTCTTAAATTCCTTCCAATCGTAAGCTTCACCAACGATCTTTTTGTTTTTATCTATCAGAACAATCGTCGGGGTGCTATTGATGTCATATTCCAGAAAAGCTTGTCCATCCCAGCCACGAGCATCAAAGAAATGCCATCCTGGGAGTTTCAACTTCTTCACCTCGCGCTGCACCTCTTCCTCTGATTCAGCCAAGGCAAAGGTCACCAACTCATAGTCGCGTTTCAAGTTGACCCGACAACGCAGCTTTTTCAGGAAAGCATGACAGTCGTCGCAATCAACCGACCAAAAACAAACCAAGATCTTCTCAGCTTGCGAATCCATCAAATGATACGGCCGCCCGTCAACGGTCACCCCTTCAAAGTCATGCGCTTTCACGTCACCGTTGGTGAAATACTGCGCCGTCGCCACCTTTGAAACAAGCAACGCCAAGACAATTACCAACAACTTTAAATATTTCATTATCAATTGATTACATAGTTAAACAAAGCATTTCCCACACCTGTCACAAGGTTGATCTCATGATTGTTGTGCAGGCTACCCACGGCAAACGGGGTCTCTCCCACCAGGCCGGAATTCACAATCATATTGCCTTTACGGTCGATCAGGTAGATCTCGCGGGCTTTTTCGGAAACGACACCAAGCAAGCGTTTATTACGCGTGATGTTGAAAAACACCGGCTTGGTGATGATCTCCACGTCGAAATGACAACTGAAGAGTTCATTCCTAAACTTGTTGAACACATGCAAATCCTGTTGATCGAGAAAGATGAAGTCGGGATCCTGGTCGCCGTTGAAGTCCTCATAAAGGAAGAAATGCTCGGGTGAATAGGAGCCGAAATCGGTACGGTTCAAGGCTCCGTCGGCAGTCACATACAGCAGTTTGCCCTCTTTGTCGGAGGTCAGGAAGAGGCCTTTTTTCCTATTGGTGGCATTGGCATAGATGTCAGCCTGGGGCGACTTTTGCATGTCGGACGGCAGCGGGATGCGGATCCTGCCTTGACGGTCGAGAATTCGAACACCGCCGTTGACATCCGAAACGATGAGAAAGTCCTTGTCGTCGGCCATGATATGCTGCAATGGACGGGTCACCAGATCCTCTGAGCGATGGTGGTTCCATCCTTCCACCTCTTTGCCTTGAATGGTATAGTTGTACACCAGTCGGTCGGTGCCGCAAAGCAGGATGCGATAATCCTTGCGTCCCTCGTAGTCGAACACTGCCAGCCCGTTGGAGGCCTCGAAAGGCAGCCTGACGGGATAACCCCTGACGTTGTTGCCCTCACGGTCGATCAATTGGAGGCTATGTGCCGTGTTGAAGAGGAATTGCCGATGATTGTCATTGTTGGCATCAACGGTAAACACCTCGCTCAACGGAGCTTCGTCAAGTTGTTTTTTCCAAAGAATATTGCCCTCATCATCAATAAGATACATCCTGTTTTGATTGTCAAATGCGACCACGCTTTTGTTTTGGTTCGCATGATCATCCACAATGTAGGGCTTGCCTTTCAACGGCGCGTCGAGGTTGGCTTTCCAGCGGATGCTATTCTCGCTCTTCACCTCTCCCACCTTGCTGATGCATTGGTTGACATAGACCAGATCCTTCGATGAAGCCAGTTGCAGAGCCTCTTTTCGGTCGTCGAAGACCTCAAACTTCGTGATGTTGGCCGATTCAAGCATCTTCTGTTGGAAAACACGGAAGCCCTCGTTCAGGTCGAGCGTGCGTCCCGATCGGTAGCAGGCGATCACTTCCTGAATGATCTCCAAGCTGGAGGCCATCACCAGGTATTGATCGACGATGGCATAGCAACAGCGTTTCATATTGCTGAACTCGCCCCCAAAGATGTCGGGGGTGAAGCTGTTCTTTCCGAGATCGTAAAGGGTGTAACCCTGGCAGTTTTGTGAGGCGTTGATCCCAGCCTTCGAAGCCATGCGCTCCATAAACTTGATCACCGCCGAGGGGTCGTTCATTCGGCCTACGAACACCTCTCGCTGGCTCTTCCCGATCTTGTTGAACGACACTTCCGAGAGGAAAGTCAACAGCTTGTTTTCCACGTCGGTGCCATATTTCTTGTTGAACGCCGCGATCTTCTCTTTATCGCAAAACGACTCCCAATAGGAGGCGTAGTCCGACATCCCAAGGTGGTACATGTAGCGTGTGTCGGACGGCAGGATGTTTACCACGGAGTTCTTCACCGGCAGCTGGTATTTCAGCGGTCGCCAAGCCGATGCCGAGTCGGCAGCCAAGGCATAGCCGTTCATCACCAGGTCCTTGCCTTCGGGCAGCACGTCAAGCATGGCCCAGCCTTCAGGGTGCCTGTAGTAAAGATGCGCCTTCACGTTTTGGCCAAGCGTCTTCTGCAAGCGTGCAAAGTCAGGATCGTCATAGATCTTTTGTTCCTGGACATCTTTCCTAGTGGGATTCGTCAGCAAGTAAAAGCTCTCATCTGGACTCTGAACGATGGCCATTGGTTGGCCGTTGTTCACCATAGCCCTATCGATGCGAGCGTTCAGCAGCGAGTCAAACATCACGATGATGGCCGAATCGGACGATTCCACGATGATCTCCGCGTTTGCAGGCACCGCGTCAAGCAACGAGGTTTCTTTCCTTGAGCAGGAAAACAGGGAAATCAACAATATCAGCAGAATCCATTTGCGCATAGCGCAAAAATATAACAAAAAAGCGGATTCTCTTGAGGTTATTTATCAACAATTTTGGCTGATCAGAAGTCCAGCCGCATTTGAATCGCCATGTTGAACGATTTCCGGTGAAGCTCGGTGATGCCATACTCGGCGATGGCCTGCTTGTGCTCAGGTGTGGGATAGCCCTTGTTCTTCTTCCAATGATACTGAGGAAAGCGAAGGTCGTACTCCTCCATCATCATGTCACGGGTGGTCTTGGCCAGGATGGAGGCTGCGGCAATGGACTGGTATTTGGCATCGCCTCCCACCACGCAAATATGCTTGATATCATGGTATTTGTTGAACCGATTGCCGTCGATCAAAAGGAATTCCGGACGGACTTTCAATTGGTCAATAGCCCGATGCATGGCCAGAAACGAGGCGTTCAGGATGTTGATCTCATCGATCTCCGATGCCGTCACAATGCCGATGCCGAACGCCAAAGCCTCCTTCATGATCACCTCACGCAAGGCCATGCGTTTCTTCTCCGTCAGCTTCTTTGAATCGTCCAGCTCGGGCAAATCAAAACCTCGCTTCAAGATGACCGCTCCGGCCACTACAGGACCTGCCAAGCAGCCACGTCCAGCCTCGTCGCAACCCGCCTCGATCAAATCGGAATAATGCGTCAGGAGATTCATAATCAAAGGAATAAGGGAACGTAATGCATAGCCAACACAAACAACATAAAGATGATGAAAGTAACGTTGGGCCATCTCACACGGTCGAGGTAGGCCATGTAGTAGGAACATAGGATACTCAATGCGATGAAGATCACCCCCGTAAGCATGGGTTCGTTGCCAATAAACAGCATCAGGATACCCAAAAGCAGCAGGTTGTAGGTCATGGCGATCTTGGTACGAACCGAGACCGACCGCTCCAAATTATAATTATACGGCACTAGCAAAGGAATAAACAGCGTCATCACCATGAAGCCCAACAGCCCTGCTTTCAGCCATGTAAATCCCGAAATGGAAAGCCTGAAACTGATGAAAAAGTCGGCATACGACTGCCAAACCGATAGCAGGTTCCCTTTCAGGAAATAGATGGAGAAAAGGATGAAATACGGGAACAGCAAGCCGATAAACGGGATAAGGTGGAGACGGAACGAGCCTTTATGGACGATGCTCAGCGCGACGACGCCCCACACGACCAGCAGCAACGAGGGGAACCAAAACATGGTAGCCAGCGAGAGATAGACTCCTGCATTGAGCAGATACAACTCGGGATGCGGGGTTTGATAGATGGCGAAGAGCGTATGGATGAACATCAGCAAAAAGACCGATGCCAACAAAAAGGGATAAAAAGTAGTCTGCACCGGCATCAGGTTCATCATCAGCAGGAAGACCAAAGCGCCCAATGTGTTCACCTTGCCGATGAGCTGGTTGGAAGCCAGGATCGAGTTGAAGAAAACAGCTTCAAAAGCCATCAGCAGCATGGCTATGATCAGCATGAACGGCGGCCAAAAATCGAAGAGATCGGCCAAGAGGTTGTATAGTGGAGTCAATGGACTGCGCAAGGCTGGATCAACGTTGCCTGTAATGAACGAAGGGATCCATAAGGCAACGAGAAGCAACGCGATGGTCACGTATTGGATGAGATAGCTATTTCGGAAGAATTTAATCAAGGGGAGATAAAAGATAAGAGATAAAAGTTATTGGAGGAGGTCGAGACCGATGTCGTGACGGTGGTTCTCACCTTCGAATTTGATCTTTTCAACGTTTTCGTAAGCCTTCTGGCGGGCTTCCATGATATCATTGCCATGAGCGGTGACAGCGATAACACGTCCACCTGCTGTAACCACCTGACCTTCAGCATCGAAAGCCGTACCCGCATGGAAGGCCACACAGTCCATGAGTTGGTCAAGGCCGGTCATCACCTTACCCTTTTGATAGGCCTCGGGATAGCCGCCTGAGACCAGCATCACCGTGACTGCCGTCATGGAGCTCTTGGCGTAATGCACCTGATCCAAGCACCCGTCGGCGCAGGCATAGAGCAAGTCGGCGAAGTCGCTTTCGATACGGGTCATCACGGCCTCGGTCTCGGGATCGCCCATGCGGACGTTGTATTCAATCACATAAGGATCGCCACCGCAGTTCATCAAGCCGAGGAAGATGAAGCCTTTATATTCGATCTTTTCGTCACGAAGACCTTTCAAGGTGGGTTTCACGATGCGGTCTTCCACCTTTTGTAAGAATTCGGGCGTACAGAACGGCACAGGGGAAACGGCACCCATGCCACCGGTGTTCAGGCCTTGGTCGCCATCACCGATGCGCTTGTAGTCCTTGGCCTCTGGCAGCAGCACGTAATGCTCACCGTCAGTCAACACGAAGACCGAACTTTCAATGCCTTTCAGGAATTCCTCAATCACCACGGTAGCCGAGGCGGAGCCAAACTTGCCGCCAAGCATGTTGTTCAGCTCGGTGACAGCCTCATCCAGCGAATCCAAGATCAGCACGCCTTTGCCAGCAGCCAAGCCATCGGCCTTCAGCACGTACGGAGCCTTCAAAGTAGTCAAAAAGGCCACACCCTCCTCGCGATTGGCTTGGGTCACCTTGCAGCAGCGAGCCGTTGGGATGCCGTTTCGCTCCATGAAGACCTTGGCGTAAGCCTTGCTGCCTTCGAGCTGGGCACCTTTGCTGTCGGGACCGATGATACGGATTGCTTTCAGCTGTTCGTCGGCCTTGAAGAAGTCAACGATGCCGTCCACCAAAGGTTGCTCGGGACCCACCACCACCAGAGTGATGCCGTTGGCCAGACAAAACTGCTTGATGCCTTCGAAGTCGCTAACCTTGAGGTTGACATTGGTGCCGACCTCAGCGGTACCGGCGTTACCAGGGGCGATAAACACCTTGGCGCCCTCGCCTTGGGCCAGTTTCCAAGCCAGTGCGTGTTCGCGGCCTCCCGAGCCGAGCACTAGGATGTTTTTGACCACTGCCGTTATGTGTTGGCCTTGAACGGCTTTGAAATCGACAGCATCTTTGGTGTTGTCGCCGGGATACATGATGATATTTTCCATTGTTTACCGATAGGGCATCCCTACGGGATGCTTTTTGTTATTATTATCATTGTTTTCTACCGATAGGCATCCCTACGGGATGCTTTCTACCAGGCTATTCCAAATCACTTTTGCCGCTTGATCCCAAGAGAAAGCCTTGGCGCGTTCGCGGCCTTTGACTATTAATTCCTGGCGGATGTTTTCGTCAAGCACCTTCACCATGGCCTTGGCAATCGAGTCCTCGTTGAAGGGATCCACCAGCAGGGCGGCATCCCGAGCCACTTCAGGCATGGAAGTCACGTTGGAGGTGATCACCGGGGTATCACACTTGAATGCTTCCAAAATAGGAATGCCAAAGCCCTCGAAATACGACACATACACCGATGCCAATGCCGCGGCAGTCACCCGATGCAAGTCCTCGGCACTCAAGCGACCCGTGAAGATCACATCATCGGTGCAACGCATGGCATCGTATGCCTCCTGGATAGGCTGCGTCCACCAGCGCTTCTCCCCTACGATCACCAGCTTCACGTCATTCTCATTGTAAACCTTGAAACGGTCAAATGCCGTAAACAGCCGAGCCAGGTTCTTGCGCGGATGCAACGAACCGACAAACATGAAGTATGGATGTCCTTCGCTGTACTGGTTGCGAATTGCGGCGATATCCGCTTCCGGCAAGGGTTTGAAGATCTCGTTTACGCCGTTATATGCCACATCAATCTTTTCAGGATCAACATGATAGCAATCCACAATATCCTGCTTCGAGAACTCCGAAACCGTCACGATGCGCTTGGCCTTGCGGGCAAATTTCGGGAAAAACTTCTTGTAATGCCAGAGGTGTATCTTGGGCATGTCACCAGGGAAATGCTCAAAGTTCAAGTCGTGAAACTCCACCACCTGCGGTACCTTCGATCTCAAGCTCAGATAGCCATCAGGTGAATAAAAAAGGTCGGCTTTGATTTTCCTCAACTTTCGGGGAATCGACAGCTCAAAGAACCAAATGAACAGGAAAGGATGCCGTGCCTGCGGGAAAAGCACCACTGGCTTCACGTTGTCGGCAAAAAGGAACATCGGGTCGGGCTGACGGTCGAAGATGAAGTAAAACTCCACCTCAGGATGGGCTGTCACGATACGTTTCAGCGTCTCGTAGGCCACCCAGCCGATGCCCTCCAGCTTGCCTTTCAGCAGCAACCGTGTGTTGACGGCGATCCGCATCTTAGTAACGGTAGATGTCGGATTTGTAAGGTCCCTCAACCGGCACACCGATATAATCGGCCTGCTTCTGTGTGAGCTTGGTGAGTTTCACGCCGATCTTCTCAAGATGCAGACGTGCCACCTCCTCATCGAGGTATTTCGGCAGGCAGTAAACGCCCACCTTGTATTCGTCACGCTTCTCCCAAAGGTCCATCTGAGCCAGCGTCTGGTTGGTGAACGAGTTGCTCATCACGAAGCTGGCATGACCCGTGGCGCATCCCAAGTTGACCAGTCGGCCCGAAGCCAACAGGAAGATGCAGTGACCGTCGTCGAACACATATTTATCGACTTGCGGCTTGATGTTGATCTTCTCCTTGAGATGCTCTGTCTTTTCGAGGCGGTCCACCTGGATCTCGTTGTCGAAGTGACCGATGTTGCACACGATGGCTTGATCCTTCATCTTGAGGATATGCTCAAGGGTGATCACGTCGCAGTTGCCCGTGGTGGTCACAAAGATGTTGCCTTCCTTGACGGCCTCTTCCATGGTGGTGACCTCAAAGCCTTCCATGGCGGCTTGCAAGGCGCAGATGGGATCGATCTCGGTGACGAGGACGCGGGCACCGTAGCTCTTCATGGAGTGCGAGCAACCTTTGCCCACTTCGCCATAGCCGCACACCACGACCACCTTGCCGGCGATCATCACGTCGGTGGCGCGCTTGATGCCGTCGGCCAGCGATTCACGGCAGCCGTAGAGGTTGTCGAACTTCGACTTGGTCACGGAGTCGTTCACGTTGATGGCGGGAACCAGCAACTCGCCGCGTTCCTGCATCTGGTAGAGACGATGGACACCCGTGGTAGTCTCTTCGGAGACGCCCTTCCAGCCTTTCACCACGACATGCCAGAAAGTGGGATTCTCCTTATACGTTGCCTTGATGACGCTCATCAGCGCCTTCTCCTCCTCGCTACCGCAAGGGGCATCCAACAGCGAAGGATCATTCTCACAGGCATAGCCTTTGTGGATCAGCAGGGTGGCATCGCCGCCGTCATCCACGATCAGGTCCGGACCGGTGCCATCGGGGAAGGTGATGGCGCGTTTGGTGCACCACCAGTAATCTTCAAGGGTTTCGCCCTTCCAAGCGAACACCGAGGTACCCGTCTCAGCGATGGCTGCAGCGGCATGGTCCTGCGTTGAATAGATGTTGCAGCTGCACCAACGCACGGTGGCACCCAATTTTACCAGCGTCTCAATCAGGCACGCCGTTTGGATGGTCATGTGAAGTGAACCCATGATCTTGGCTCCCCTCAACGGCTTGGTGTCGCCATATTTCTTACGGAGGGCCATCAGGCCTGGCATCTCATGTTCAGAGACTTCAATTTCCTTTCTTCCCCAGTCGGCCAGTTTGATGTCGGCCACCAGATACTGGAGGTTTTTGTCCAACAGTTTATCGTTCATTTTTTACCTAAAATTTTACAAATTTAACAATCTGCAAAGATAGGCAAAAAAATCGAAATGTTGTTTAATTATGATATTAAATTGAAGCAGGCATCATGGTCTCGCAGCGGTTGATAATTCGGTTGGCGAAGTCAAAACCTGTATCACAAAGGGTCTTGCTAGTGATGCCGTCATAATTCATGAATAGATGAATGATCTCATAGCCTTCATTGAGCCACGAAAGCAATTTTTGATCCCGCTTGGAGACCGCTTCCTGATAGGCTTAGATATTAACTCTGGTGCGGCGGTCTTCTCTGACATGGAACACGCCGTCAAGTGCCATCAACACACCGAGCCAGAGGTAATTGCCAGCGGCGCGGACATATTTCTCATCTTCATATTGGAACCCCTCGTCATCAAGCTTGCCACGCTCCTCTAAAATTTCCTTGGCATTATCGACATAGCGTCTCGCTTCTTTGATAGGTTCTCTTTTCTTTTTCTTCATAACGGCATTGGGATTTTGATGCCGAAGATTGGATTTAGTTTTCATAGTAGGCAAGTGTTTTTGTTGTTTCTGATGACCACAAATCAATGAACTGTTGACGAAAAATCAATCTCTTCCACCGATGGAACACGAAAGGAAAAGGTCGTTTTTTCATCTTTATTGGTGATTGCGAAATCACCTTTGGAGATGATATCCATGCCTATCACCATATCATAGTCTTCCGAGTCAAATTCAGTAACGATGACGTCAGTGACAATGTCTCCAGTAGGCAATCCCACATGAACAAGATAAGCATTCTTTACGTCAACACATTGGTTATAACCGGAAATACAAGATCCACCAATAGGAGTGAGACCTAAGACATCCGACACTCTCTTTGAAATGAGAGAAGTAGAAGCACCCGTATCCCAAAGTGATCGTTGGATTTTTACGCGTTTAACCTTTTGTCCTCCCCAAAGATCAGTTGGAGCATAGACATAACTATCCGTAACGACACAATCAACGACATGTTGGTGCCGTTTTGTTGTAATTCCCATAAAAATCAATCTTTAAACAATTCCACTCCGCCTATAATAATCTTACTTTCCGGAACTTGTACGTCAAGTTTTTGCCAGTGCAATTTAACGATTCCTGAGTGTTCTATGGATTGCTTGTCCTTCAATTTCAAAGGTTGTTTTGATGTTACAAAAGTAGTCATATTAGTCATATTACGCAAGTGTTTTTGTTGTTTCCGCTTGCAAAGATAATATAAATATTTGATAAAAAATCATTAATTAATGAAATTATTTTCAATTATAATTTATTTAACTCAAATACAGAAAAATAGAGAGATTAAAAATATGACAAGACGCCAAACTATAAATGATTGGCCAATGGTTGCCACGGCATTAAATAATGCCTATCTTTGCAAAAAACCACTTTAAGAATGAGCGACGAGACTATATCGGCCAAAACTAATGGCGAGGGTTTGACGTTGAGGCCATATCTGGATCAGAACGAAGAAACCATGGATCTTGAAACTGCAAGAGAACTGTTACACGACGTGGTAAGAAAAGAATATGCTTCGTTATGAACTACCGTATTACAGATGCCTGCCATGCACAGAACATGCATGAGGAATGACACCTACATTTTATAGGCACCACACATGGGTGCAACAAAAGCAACACCGACTAAAATTGAAGTTCAAGTAATAGCCCTTACTTACACCTTTTCGAAATACTCTACCAGCACGTTGTCCATATCGATATAGAGAATTTGCTTTTTCATTGGATTTATCGTATTAGCGGAAATTAGGCGTTACATGTCCATTGGAGACAAACACCTTCTTTCCATTCCATTCCTTTTCAATAGCCCAGCCCTCGTAAAGCTCATTCAATCGTTCAGCCTCTTGTACCGAATCAACGGGAAAGTAATCGGTATAATAATCATCATTTTCCTGGCCGTGGTATTCACTTTTCTGCACCAGCACCAATCCTCCACAGTCGTGGCAAAGATACAATTTCCTTCCTCCGTCATCCCACGTGTGAAGACAACGTCCATTACACATGCCTCCATAGTCCCACAGTTCCTCCAACATCCCATGGAAATGCTCGTATGCTTCCGCAGCTGTCGGCAAATCAAATCCCACACAATGATGATGGTGGTTGGGGAGTTTTTTCAAAAGCTCATAATGCTCCTTTTTTCTGAGCTCAAATTCCTCCCAATAGGCTTTTTCCTCTTCAGGCGTGCGAGGGTTATCCACTCCTTTTATCTTATTCCTTTCCCACTCGCTCATACTAAGGAATGCCTTCACAAACTCTCGGTTTGCTTTTTTGAGTTTATCCGATTCCTCTGTTTTCTCTATGGCATTCTCTGATTGTTTTTCGGGAATCTTATTTGGGTCGATTTGTTCAATCTCTTGCTCATGTGGAATGGTTGCTGATGAATTTTTCCGTTTTGCAGTCTCTTTTGGACTTCGGTTCGAGATAAAGACAATCAGCAGGATTATTACTCCAACGACAAGGGTTATTAGTTTAAATGTTAGGTATGACATAATTGTGTATTATTCTACAGCCAAGCTTCTTTAACGCAAAAAGACATCGTTCTAATTCCCCGTCTTTATTGTAATATCATCTATATTTAATACAAATTGATCGGTACAATTAAAATGACGTATTGCTATCCAAATTGTTTGTCCAGCGTAGTTGCTTAAATCGATAGTTTTCAAATACCAGTTACCTTGTTCTCTATTTCCTCTGACTTTCTCACCGGATTTAACCTTTGCCGACAGTGTTTCTTCCCAAATCATGACAAAGGAATTTGCTGTGGGATTTGATGCTGTAGAAATTGCAATTCCATAATGCTCGGCAGGGTAACTGGCATCTTGGGCACAAACATAAAAGCTAATTTTTGCACCTGCTGATACTGAATACTTTTGTGGCGAAACCAAATAATTATCAGGTGTTAAAGGCCCCAAACCATTGATATAAGATTCCGACCCTATTAAATACACACTATTATTGTGACCTATATTCCCATCATTTGAATAAAACCTTTGCCATGCATATCCATCTCCATCAGCATCTATCGTAGTCCAGCCTTCCCAAGTTGATTCGAAGTCAAAAGTATTGGTTTGGCCTCCACTGCCAGCCGAATAATGACAATACGTTGGGGAGCTGAAAGAACTTTCTCCAAAACTATTTATTGCTTTGACTTTGTAGTAATTATCTTCTATCGGACTAGCGTCATAAAAATACAAATCCGAAGTTGTTCCGAGAACAATGTATGACCCCCCACTTGTACTTGACCAATGCACAGAGTATGTCTCTGCGTTTGAAACACTATTCCAAGATATTTTTATCGTATTACCAACGACCGTGGCCGAAACACCAGTAGGAGCTGAAGGAGCAGAACCGCCTCCTGATACCACAAGTTGTTTTGGATCTCCATACTCAGTTCCATGACCATTTGTTGCAAAAGCTCTAACATAGTAAGTCGTACCAGAAACAAAACCTGATATAGTACATGTGAAATAAGCAGGTAACGATCCCGTTGGGACATTCCCATTTACGACATTTGGATTATTCTCGATTGTTACATTCTGCGTTGTACCCCAGCAAAATCCGCACGCTGTAACTGGTGCGCTTCCAGCTGAGACAAGCATACCTTTACATGATGCCGTATTATTATTTGAATTGTAATCCACTGTCCATGTGCGAACCTCTGGCGGATAAGTACTATTGTTGAGCGTAGTAAAAGAAACATCTTCCCCGTATGATATATCGACCGTATTTTGCGCAAAAGCACACACATAATACTTTGTGTCAGAAGAAAGATTTGATAATTCACATGAGTATGACCCTGTTCCATGACCATTATCAAAGACATATTCTGTTCCGTTTGGTTCGGGTATTGTACCCCATGGCGCAAATGGAATTCTAGGGTTAGGAGAAGTGCTCCAGCATATGCCACGAGAAAGCGAGCCACCTCCTCCGTCCGATGTCACAATCCCACTACAAGTCGCTGTGTTATATGAAATATTGGTAACAATACCAGTTTGGACTGTAGGAGCCGAATGTCCACTTCCCCCACTTAAAGTTGTGAACTGAACAGGATCACCATAGGATATACCTACTGCGTTTTTTGCATATGCTCGGACAAAATATTCAGTGTTTTCCGTTAAACCATTCATCGTGCATGAGTACGAACCCGTTCCAGCCCCACTGTCTTTCACAGTATAATTCGAGATGGTAGGATTGTTAGTTGTGCTCGCTTTTGACCAACATACTCCACGTTCAGTAACATCAGATCCACCGTCAGAAGTGACATTACCCCCACACTCCGCTGTATTTGAGGATATACTTGAAATGGAATTTGTTGAAACCGTCGGTTTGGTAACACTTCCTTCATCAGCAGTTGTAAACTCTCTATCCTCTCCGTATGCAGTCCCGATAGAATTGGTGGCAAAGGCACGAACATGGTATTTCGTATTTGAAGTAAGGCCAGTTAAAGCACCTGTAAACTCACCAATCCCCGTCCCGCATAATACGGTTGAATTAACCATGGTAGGATTCTCAGATTTGCTCCAACACAGACCTCGTTGAGTCACTTCCGCTCCACCATCAGATGTGATATTGCCGCCACAAACCGCGCCATTAGAAGTAATGTCTTTAATTGCACTTGTAGTAATTGTTGGTGTGGCACCATCGTTTTTATTATAGAGAAAAATATCCCCATAATTGTACGATTCCTGCCCCATACCCTTCAAATCCACTTTTTTTGTAATACCTGATGAACCTGCATCCAGAAATAGATAGTTGCCACCATCAAAATTATTATAATTAACAGTCAATTCGAACGAACCTTCATTATCTGTTTTAGTGCTGGTATAATCAGTTGTGCCATTTGTTACTGTTACTCTGACATTTACAAGTGGCTCTCTTTCAGATTCTTCTAACACCCTGCCTTTCAACAGAGTTGCTTCACTGATTCCTGAATTGTGCAGGTCTTTGACACAACCATAGAACAAGCCTGTCACTATAACAAAAAGTCCGATAAACAGTTTCTTTTTCATACCATTAAAAATTAATATTCATACTCATCCCAAATGCCAAAGATTCATTGGTGTTCAGAATGGCTGGAGTAAAGGATGCATATTTTTGACTTTTCGCCTTCTTTGTTAAATTATACACTCGATAAATATGGAAACCATATAAAGCAGCCGCACCTACATAGCAAGCCACGTTAACGACCTTTAGGTTATTGTACTTACTTTTTGCATTCATAAAATCCTCCAATGACACATCCACATCCCTCATTATCTCCAATTGTTTTTTAGCGGCAACACTAGAAATCACACCTCCGCCCAGCAAAAGGGCCTCACCAGCAATAATGGCACCTCCTTCAACCTTCCTTCCAAATTCTATTTCTCCTAAACCAGGAACGATATACCACATCGCATTAGTTTTCTGTTTTGAGGGCGGGCTATAATTCCGCAAATAGACTTTATAATCATGAACGCCTGCTTGGACAGTGATCTCTTTTGTGTCTGAATAAGAAGGATGTGATACTATTACATTAGCCGTTTCACCTTTGTTTTCAAAATTGATTGCTAAAGTGCCGTCATAACGAGTGGATCCATATACTTTGCCCGTTGTTTTGTTTTTGACTACCGCGCTCACCAGTATTTTATTGTCCTTGTCATAGACGGTAATTCTGGCAAGTTTTTCTAACGGCGATGATTGTTTTGGATTTATTTCAATACAACACGAGGCCCTTCCTCCTCCTGAAATCGGGCCGGTATCGTAGTCAATATACCCATAATTGTTCGCACGAATTCGAAGCTTATAGCTACGATTTTCTCCCCCTGTGGGGACGACCACAAGAATATATCTGTTATTCTTTGCGTCGGGTATCTGATCTTTCAGGAGCTTCTTTCCTTGAAGAATTTCAAAATTCAGTCCTTGAATTGCAGAATAGACAACAATAATTCCATCTTGCATCGTTGCACCAAAAGATTGAAATATATGGTCATCACAGGTTCTTTCTTTAGGTTCTGCAAATTCTTTTAGTTCCTGATCCTGAGAAAATGCCGATGAACAGCAAAACAATATTAACTCTATGAATAATACAATTCGTTTCATAATAATCACTCAAAAATAAAATCGCCCATCCTCCACATATCTTCTTCCGTATATTGTATCGGATTGCCATTTGCATCTTGGAAAGGTTGCCATGTTCGAACCCAAACCTCAGGTTGCTCTTCATTTGAGAAATCAATAATCAAAAACAGTTTCCCTTCGTCAGAATAACCTTTTGATTTAGCTGTAGGAGCAACATGCCAATACTGATTAAGCCTTACTCCATAAATATTTGAATTTGCCTCACTTTGAACGACCTCAACTCCATCAAATCTAATATTAATATATGAATTACTAGTAAAAATCCCTCTCAATTTTTCCATGTACTGTCGTTTGTTCTGGATACTATACTCGATACGCTGATTGTTTGTCAACGTCCTCGAAAATTCAGAACCTGCGCTACTTCTTGTTTTATAATTTACTACTTTACCAGTAATGATCAACGCATCTTCGCTATACATTTTATCAATTAAATCCAATCCACCTAATCCAAGGTTATACGCTGTAAAGAAATTGTCCACAAAGTTTTTAATCATCCATCTATGCCGATTGTTTGTTACTTCGTTTCCTTCATTAATTACTTCCGTATACAAATGTTCTGGCATAGTGCAATACAAATCGCTGATTTTTCCTGACATATCAAATTCCAACACAATCATCTGATACTTATACTCTGCAGTTTCTCCTTCCTTGTAACAAACAGGTATATTTCTAACCTGATATGTATTAGAACCAACCATTTTCATAACCCGTGTGTTTATGTTGGTACGAGTGCAATAAAAATGACTGACAGCCCACATGTTTGCAATTCTGTTCCTTGCAAAATCAGTAACGGCCGAGGAAGAAAGACTCAGTTGGGAGTTATCCTGGTCATATTTTCGATTGATTTCAGAGAACACAGCATTAGCATTATTCTCCATGACCCGTAAAACCCGCTCTGGTGCTGTTTCACTAAACTTGAAAGTTGTCGCATGCTGAGCATGAACTTGAACGAACAACAAGGTGCCTAACATTACCAAGGCAACAATTCTAAATGATTTAATTGCTTTCATATTAGTATAGTTTTTAATTATTTCTGTTTTTCAATCTTATTCTATTTGAAAATCCCCCAAAGAGAAAAAGTCTTCTTCAGAATACTCAATCGGATTCCCATTGGCATCTTTGAATGGTTGCCAAGCAGTAACCACTATTTCAGGTTGATTTTCATTTGTAAAATCAATGATAAAGAACAGTCGTCCTTCGTCATAATACCCAATAGAATTAGTGCTTTTTGAAATATGCCAATACTGATTCAGTCTTACACCGTAAACCTTCGGATTCGCTTCGCTTTGGATGATTTCAACACTATCAATTTTGATATTGATAAACGAATTCCTCTGGAAGATTCTCCTCAAGTTTGCCAAATATTGCTGCTTGTTTTGAACACTATACTCAATCTTCGGCCTATTTTCATTTGTTCTTTCTTTTGTTTTGCAATTCACAACCTTTCCTGTAATCATCAACACATCTTCACCAAACATCTTCTCAATAAAATCCAAATCCTTGCAATTATATGCCGTAAAATAGTTGTCTAAAAAACGATTTATCAGTTCTTTATACTTATAATCCACCAAATTTGTAATATCTCTAGAGCAACCATATCCTGATATAGTAATATACAAGTCACTGATTTTTCCTTGGTTATCGAACTCCATAACAAGAGATTGGTATTTATACTCATCGCTTTCTGCTTCCTTATAACAAACGGGAATATCTCTCACTTGATACATATCAGAGCCAACCATCTTAAGCACCCGTGAATGTATGCTGGTTCGTGTGCAATAGAAATGACTGACCGCCCACATGTTTGCGATTCTGTTTCTTGCAAAATCAGTAACAGCCGAGGAAGAAAGAATCAGCTGGGAGTTATCCAGATCATATTTTCGGTTGATTTCAGAGAACAAAGCATTCGCGTTTTTTTCCATAACACGCAAAACCTGCTCTGGAGCTGTTTCACTGAACTTGAAAGTTGTTGCATGCTGAGCATGAACTTGAACGAACAACAAGGTGCCTAAAACAATTAAGACAATCCTTCTAATTGATTTTCTTGTTTTCATATCTAATTAACTATAAATTATTTCCGTTGTAAATACCATATAGTATAGCCCTTGTTTCGATAATTTGATTCTGGGTTTTGAATCGTTTGTCCCGACAATAAATCAATTCGAGACGAGCCACCCTTGTCCAACAAAGCGGTCAAAGATAAATTGGAGTCAAAAACTGCAATCAAACATAAATCAGGTCTGTCAAAACCAGCCGAAGTATTAAAATCACCTTTTACAAATCCATGTCGGTTTGCTACCTTGTTAACTTCCTTGTAGTTTTTGCAACTCATTAATTCCTGTAATACAGGGTCATCAACCTTATTGGTGTTTGTGCCAGGATTGGGTGTTGTAACAGAAGGTTTTTCATTAGTGAAGGATGGAGGGGTGACAACTGGCTCTTGTGGCGGATTCAATGGCCTTTGTGTGGTCACGAACACACTGTCTTTTGCAATCCATGCCACCACACAAACCATCCCCTCCTGTCTTATTCTGCCCGTATGCGCTTTCATTTCCAATTCTTTCAGAACCTCATCTCGTTTTTTGGTTTGGTAAACCACATCACTTATGATTCTTTCCGTCAAATTATTCAATGCATCGTGATACGCCATGGTCTCATCAAAAGCATTTCCTTCTTCCCAATAGTATTTGTCAGTTTTAATTTCCAGTTCTTGTTCATCTGACAAAAAACTTTGTGCAAACATAATAGATGGGAGAAGTACCATCAAGGTCATTAAAATAGTTGTCTTTTTCATTCTTTTCTGGTTTTATCGTTTTCCATACAGTGTTTTAATGTTATGTTGAGGGATGTTGGAATATAATTCCATTGTCATTTTCCCTCCATTCATCAAGTCATCCAATGTTGTGGTCACATAGGCTAAATGGATATACTCCTCGTCGCGGTTATATAAAATCATCGTACCTGACAAATTCTCAGGTTCCATTGTTTCTATTCCAAAATATCGTTCATAACCATTTGAAAAATAGTCGTTGAAGTCACGGCTGTCTAAAGTGTAATTCTGCACCACAAAGCCATACATTCGATGCTTCACCTCAATCGTGTAATGTTTCGCCGAAGGAGCTAGCAATGCGTTGGAAAACGACAAGGCAATCAATGATGTGTCAGACACAAGTGAATAAATGGTATCGTTTTTAAAGTAGAACAGATCATTGTTAATCTGTGGGATATTGAACTCTTCGCCTTTTTCAACATAGATGCTATCCTGATAAATGCTGTCCTGAAGGAGTTGCAAGTAGTTAATGTCAGGCGAAGGCATCAAACTGTCGATGGTCTTTGCAATATGGTTCTTCAGTTGAAAGGCAAGTCGTATTTCTTGTTCTCTTTTATCCATTCCACTGATTAACTTACAGTCAGCAGGGAAGGAGAACGACAATTGCTGGCCATCTGAACAAAGAATCGTCACGCAATAGTCTTTTATCACCTTATTAATGGTAATTCCACTGTTGCCTTTCAGCATAGAATATAGTTTCTTCTTATTCTGCAACAAGTTTTGATTTACAGGGCTATCATCTAACAAAACCAGCAAACCATTTTCTTTGTCGGCTCTCAGAGCGGTTCCAATGTCTTTGGCGGTCAAAATCGTCAGCAGTTCACGTTCAAGAAACTGTACTATAGGAATATTGACCAAACGTATTGAATCAGGCAAAAAACAATAACCAATATGATCCACTACGCCGTTTTCGTCTTTACATAGAATGATCGGCACCGTATCACCTTTGACTAAATCCGCACATTGCAATACGGTGTCATTAACACGAATGGAATCCATCACATACACTTGATTGACAAGTTTGTACAATGAATCCACTTTAGGAGAATAGAACAACATTTGGGCGTTGGTATTCTCAGAAGTCATCGTCATTGCTCCTATGATCAATAGTATCGAAAGAGCTAATTTGTTCATGTTTAGTATTGTTTAGTTGTTTCTTTTCCTTGATAGCATAAAATATCCACAATATCAACGCTACTGGCATGATGATGACGATTTGGATAGCCAGGAACAAAACCGCATAAATCAGCCGCCAAAAGAACCTAATCGGACCGTGGTCTTTGTTTGGGTCATAGTAACCCACGCTGACCTTTTCTCCGTTGACAAGATATTCCTCCGTATAATCAGGAACATGTTGCTCGGCAGAGTCTTTCACATCCTTCGAATAGTGAAGAAGACCTCCTGAGATTGAAAATCCCAAGGTCAGGAAGGCCTTCCTCCACTTCTTCTTTTTCGCAGAAATATCTTCTAAACTGCTCATTTAACCTATCATTGACATTGCTCCTTATGCAGGTCGTATGGATTAAAACGCTTGGGAGCGAAAATCTTTTCTTTAATCTTGCCGTCTTTACTATACAAAGCTCCGCTTACAATATCGCCATTTCCCCAAGTGCCATCAAACCAATCTCCAGCTTCGGCATAGTGAGCTGGGTTGTCAGTATCATGCTTTGCAATTTGGACATGACAACTATAATAGAATTTGCCGTTTCCTTCAGGAATGCCATTCTTCAAATCACCCACATACTTGCCAATCGAATACTGCTTGGTTCCAGTCCCAGTCCCAGTTCCACCTCCTGAATTCTTCTTAAACTTAGCCACATAAGTTTCGTCTCGACCAGTTATCACATTTCGTGGATTCTCAATGTTTCCATCATTCCATGAATCAAATTCATAGCCCTTGTTAGCGATAGCCACGATTGAAATGGTAATCATAGAATCGTAAGTTCCTCCGCCTGTTACAGTTCCCATGGTTTCATCAGAAGATTCTACTTTAATTGTAACCAATACGGGTAATGAAGGTACTGGCCCAAATTTGGCTGTATACGTTCCATCCTCTTTCGCCAATATTTCGCGAGGATTCTTCATGTTATTATCGTCCCACGAAACAAATCTATAACCCTCATTGGCATTGGCTTCAATAGTAATTATCTTGTTATGTTCATACTTGCCACTTCCTTTGACGGTTCCCATAGTTTCATCTGATGAAACCACGGTGATACGAACTTTCGAATTGGAACAAGAGCGGAACAAGAAGTAACCGCCAGTAGCCAGACCAGCGATGATCAAAACAGCGATGACCAGCTTTAGCCATTTAGGCGGGAAAGGAGGTTTGGGACCTTTAACTTCATAAAGGGGTTTCCCACATTCTGCACATATAAATTCAGATGAATCTACTTCTTGTGTTTCCTGATTATCTGCAAGAGTACAATTTTCAAAATTCTTGCATACTCCTTTTTTTAACATCATAATTGTGATTCTTTAGGGTTACAATTCTTTCAATTCTTTATTCAGGATTTCGACAGCCAGATTCTTATAGCGCGGGAAATCGGGATGGAACTCGTTGCCGTTGCAAAGCGAGTTTAGGACTTCGGTCTTCAACACTTTACCAAGTATGGGTTTCAACGAGGCCTTTTGTTCGTTGGTACGAGCAGCTGTCTTCAACGTGTTTTCGACTTGGGTCATCAACCTCTTGGCTTTTGCATAGTCACCTGATAAGTAATCAAGTGCTGCAGCAAAGGTCTTTCCAATCTTGACCCATTCGTCATTGTCAAATTGATCTTTTTGTTTCATTGCGGAGAAATGTTCTCCTGTCTCAGGATTTTCTTTTTCTTCAATGAGTCCCAAGGTATAGGCAAGCATGAGCGGTTTGAACACCATCCAACGAAGTTCGTTGGCATCAAGACTGAATAGTTCGGGTAGTTCTTTGTCGAAACTTTCGGTGTGCAACATAAGTCGATGTAGATCACCCTTGTTGTCAGCCAACAGATGGTTGTATTTGTCGCGAAGAACAGTCATATTGGAAACAAACCGTAGTGGAAAACCTGAATAGGCAGACACACAAACTATCTCATTGTTGTTGTAATTGTCCGATAAATCCTGTTCTTTAGTGAATTCACCTTTAATTTGAGCTCGGAATGCTTGAAATAATTTATCGCGAAATGCTTGTGTGTCATTAGTGGCCTTGGGAATGCTAAGTTGAACCATTGAGGGCATCGTGATCCCTCCCTTGTTGACCTCAACTCTGTTAAACTGAACCCAAGCGCCGGACTTCTGAATAGTCGTCTTGACAAACTCCTCCAGTTTCTCGTCGCTGGTGAGTTCCTCCTTGAGTTTTTCAAGGATGTTCACACCCACCATGCGATTGATGGATGATGATTTGGCAGTTTCCTCCATTGCTCTAATCGCATGGGTGGTGCAGACATCGAGAATAATGTCGGTTGCGGTAGACTCATCAACCTTAGCATATAGACTGGCAAAAGAATGATCTGTATTATCGCCTATTTGTTCAACAAGCTTTCTGCGGATTTGTCGTGCGGATTCCTCTTGATATTTGGCATTAGAGGTGTACTGCTTGACAATGTCGCGCACTTTCTGCGGATCGTAACGTTTAATGTTGGTCTCATCCTGGCTCTCATTAATCTTACACTTGTTGGCAGCCTGTTCCTCAACCTCTTTCTTGATTCTTGCGACGCGTTCTTTGAACTTCTGCAGGCCTTCCTTCATTTCTTCAAGTTTGATAATGATTGCTTCGAGCAATTCTTTTGAGTAGGATAAGGCTTCGACACGTGTCTGGGTAGTATAATAGTCAACAATGGCCGTTTGATAGCGTCCGAGAATCTTCCCTGAAGCACCGGTAATAGTATCACGCAGCCAACCGATGTTATCGTACTCTATTTTTTGCTTCTTTATTTCGGCTTCAGCCTTCGCAAGCTCTTCGTTAGCCAGTTGAGTTCGTTTGTCTTCGCAGTCTTTTGTACGAGAAATGCAGTCCTCGATAAGGTAGCCAACATATTTTTCGATTTCAAGTGCAGAACGACTGCCAGTCACCCATTCGTCAAAAAGAATCTGTTCTATATGGCGGCGGATAAAGGAGGAGTATGCATTAATTTCTTCACGCTGATTTTTGTAGAAAGCTTTTACGCCGACATTACGAAAATCCTTTTCATAGAAATTCTTGCAGCGTTCGGACAACAGGTTGACCCACTTCTTCTTGTCGGGTTCTGCGTTGGTTATGTCGCTCACTTCACGGGCAATGCGAGAACTCCAGGTGTTGTCGAGACTACGCCAGGTTTTGGTGGCGGCACTTTCAATGATGGGTTCCGAGAGCATCAGATGGCTTGCATCAAGCAGCCAGCGGCCACGATTCTTGGGGTTCTTGATTTCTTCTCTATAACCAGAGCCAACCTCTTCAAGTGTACGTTCATGGTAGCCTTTTCCGTCAATCCAATAGTTGTAGCTTAACTGCAACGCGGCCTGACGTGCATAACTATAGGTGACGTATTCACGCACCTCCGCTTCTGGATACGATACACGAGTAATGCCGAAAGTAAGGAACTTTCGCGAACGGGTGGCAGCACCAGCTGCATCTTCCTCTGGAGCTGCACCTTCATTCTCATTTGAATCAAGACGTGCCATTTTTCCCTTATCTCCAATGATTTCGGGAACAACAATGCTCTGGAAGAGAAAATCGGCTACAGTGGAGGGCAACTCATATTTGAGATCTTTTATCTTGCCATGTTCGTTGATGTTGGTGTATATATAGCATGCTTCAAAAGCCTCTTGGTTTTCGAGCAGACGTTTGGGCTTTTGTGTGTAGATATCCATCTCTCCTTTGACATCCACAGGTTTGTAATCACGAACACTAAGGGCATTTAGTTCCCTAAGTGCGGCATATCCGTTGGCTTGATAGTATCCTTTGTCATCGCTCGCGTATGCCAACGCCTGTTCGGGCACATAAACGATTAAACGCATTTTGTATTTTTGCGGTATATCAATGTATGGATACCATGAACGAATCTGTGCAATAGCATCAATAATACTACCAGAGCCTGTACCTCCAGCAAGGCCGGCACAGATATGGAAAGTTACGTTTTCGTCTCCAGAATCAGATTGAAGTCGTTTTACAGCAGCACGGACAATGTTTTCGAAGTTGCCTCGATCTCCGGCATTCGCCATATTGTTGGCCATAAGCAAACGGCCCAAACGACGACGCTGTCCGCCAATTCCAGATCCGATAATTTCACCCATCTGACGGTCTGAACGAATCTTGCGAATATCATCATCCGTCATAAAGGCGCGCAAGCCAGGATATTGATTGATGTTGTCGAGTACAGAAGCATTGATGCCATTGATGTCCACTTTCTGAGCTTCACCAAGATGGACGCTCTTTCCAAGCACTTTCCAATCGGAACGATTGTTAAGGTCGTCGAGAGAAGAGTCGACATAGACATAGTCGATATGGACTCCATTTCCGGGCTCAGTGCTGCGGAACTCTTGATAAATACGCTTGCGGAGTTCGCGAATGATTTTTCCGCCGGTTCCGCCCAATCCGATAATGAGATGACTTGACATAATTGTTTGTTTTAATTTTTTGTATTATTATTTGTTGTTAATCTAAAACTCATCATTATAATGAGAACAACCCTCGTAACCAACTTCACTACTTAATCCACTCAAATTTCCACTTCTCCCCTTGCTTTTGCCATAAGTACCATACATTAGTAACATCAGAATTACTGCCGAAATAACTAATAACCCAATGGCTTTAGTCACCTTTTTTGACATTCCTTTGTCTATTGACAAACAAATTGCATCCGATGCCTCTGCGACGGTTTTATTAGCAATGTCACTAATTGAAACCGATTTGGATACATCTGGGAGAAGAAGTTTTAATCCGAGTTTTAAGGCCGAGGCTTGTTCAAGTGTAATGGTATAGTCTTTGGCTTGCGAAGGAAGATAGGTCAGCATTGCCGTCTGTACAATCGCGAAAGTATCATTGGTATTTCGCTTTGCCCTAATGGCAAAATTGGCGTGAATCCCTTCAATTGACAAGACGATTAAAGCGACAATCGCAACGACATAGGTCAACACTGAAGGCTGGCTTTTTTTACGCAATAACCAAGCCGCAATAAAGATCAATGTCGTGATACCAACTCCAATAATGATTCCTTTAAACATAGTATTTAGTTACTCAATTAATAGTCAACGGTGATTTTCAGTTTCTTCAAAACCTCATTTACGGTTTTTTCCGTTTCTCCACCAATTTGATGTGCTTCTTCACAAATCCTTTTCAAATCCGATTGCATATCGTTCTCCACATAAAAGCGAATTAGTTGCTCAACCTCAATAACATCTTTTAATATTGAAGAGCCCCTGTTATACCACCACCTTGCTTGATAGGAACGTACCAGCAATACTTCTTTCATTGACATGTCATTTTTGAATTTCTCGTACCATTTGCCAGAGAAATTGTCATATTTCTTCGACATTCTTTCCCAATCATCGGAATCATATGATTTGCAATTTCGTGTTACCTCTTGGGTGAAATCACTGAATCTTCTCATGTAAGAATCTTTTGAAAGGGGAGCACAGCTCCCCATGATGAGAATTACAATAGCAAACAAAATACGTTTTCGCATTTTTCCACTTTTTCCCCGTCAAATACCCAAACCCGGAATGTAACATTTCACCTCTTTTTGCTACATACAAAAAGAAAGCGGGGTATCTTTTGCTGCTTTGTCCGTCGCTTTAAGCCCTGAGAAGCTTTACCAGATGAACAAGCAGTACAGATACCCACGCTTTTGGATATATCAAGTGGTGATAATCCATGCGTGGCATCTGCCTTTGCGTTGTTTCTGATCTGGTAAATTGAATTTCTCAGGTTCAAAGCGACCAAAAACAAGCGTCAGCAAACGCCTTCTTTCAATATGTCCGCCTTCCCCCTAATCCTCGCGGATTCTGGAAAAAGCGGTTCAAAAATAAACCAAATTTTTGAAAAAAACAAATTTTCGGAAAGGATTTCCAAAACAAATCCAAAATACAATTAACTAAAATTGATATTATTTGATTGATAGTATTTTAGAATACTATTTTTAATAAGAATTTAGAATTAATTATTTTTGTATATATTATTATTACATTATTAATTTTTAATAATTATCTTTGCAGTCAAAATTTCATGATATTACAATGGATTCAAAAACACCTTTCAACAAAGATAACGGAACAAAGATCTCGTTTTCAGATTTGGTCGAGCTCATAGGAGCAACCTGTGAATACAAACAAAAAACCCCTCGGATGAGGGGTTTAACTTGTGTTATCGCGGAGGGTGCATCCAAACGGCCGCCCCTTTACGTCTTGATAGTCGAATCTATCCCTGTTTTTTCAGGACAAACCCCTCCGGAAGGATGATGTTCTCCACGTCGAGGGCATCATGGAACAAAGGTGCCATCTCCTCGGTGGTGAAACCGGCAATGCCGCAACCGACGCGGGTGACCAGGAACTTCAACTCAGGATGCTGTTTGGCAAACTCAATAAACTCATCCACATAAGGCTTGATGGCCTCCACCCCGCCATGCATCGTGGGAATGCCGTAGCTCTGTCCCTGCAAGCCAACGCCTTGCCCCCAGATGGCGCCAAAGCGGTCATAGGCCAACCGTGCTGCACCGCCACCATGCGAGCCTGACAGGTTGCTGCCAAAGACAAAGATCTCGTTGGGTTTCAACGTCGTGATCCTTTCAGGAGTAAATTCTCTATTGTACATAATATCAGTATTTATAATTCACCATAACCTCGTAGCTGCGACCCGGCATGGCACGCCAGATCACATTTTGGTAATCCTTGTTGGTCAGGTTGTTGCATCGCAGCTCCACACGGAACTTGCGCCACTGTTTTCCCACCGCCACATGATGCAACACATAGGGATCGAGGTTGAACCGATCGGAATTGGCGTAGGAAGTGTTGCGATGGCCTGTAACCTCCAAAGTGTATCTTGCCTCCCAGGTCTTCCAATGGACATTGGCAAACAGGTTGCCATGATGCCGCGGGATATAGATCAGCTGCTTGCCGAGGATGCCATAGTTTTTGGCCCGCTCGCTCTCGTCGGTGGTGAAGGTGAAGACGTAGTTGCCCGAAAGGCTGGCCTTCCAATCACCTTTGACGTAGCCGATATCCCAATGGTTCTCAATGCCGCGTGCAAACACCTTGGCCACGTTTTGAGGCACCCAGAAACGGTATGCAGTGGGCACCCACTGAATCCAGTTTTCAACCAACGAGGCATAGGCTCCCGTTCGGACGTCGATCTTCCAGCCGTTTTGTTCGAGGTTGTAACTCACCGCCAAGTCGATGGTATGGCCGTTCTCAGCCTTCAGCGTGTCGTTGCCTCCCGGATACCAATACAGGTCGTTGAGCGAGGGGTTGCGGTAATTGTGGCTATAGCCCAAGGTGGCACCGATGCCCATGGGGAAATGATAGGAGAACGTCGCCGTGGGGAACACGCCCATCGACTTGCCGTCAACCATGTCGTAACGCGCCGTGAGACCCAGGTCGGCATTCTCAAAGGGGTTGCCTTCAATGGCGGCATAGGCCGACAGCATGTTACGCCGTTTGACATCCTCGTAGTTGTTGGAATTGACCTGCTCCCGATCCCATTGCAGCTTGCCTTTCAACATCCATTTATTGAAAACCTGTTGTTCCACGTCGGCGATCTGATGCAGGATGACCGCGTCGTTGAGGGAGTTGATTGAGGTGACAACAACCTCGGGATGGCCTACCGGATGGGTTTTCAGAAAATAATGTTGGTTTTCGATGAACGCCGCCGACTTCAGCTGCAATTTGCCTCCTTCCCAGAAAAGCCTGTATGTCAAGGCGTTTCTTGAGAAATTGTCGTTCGTCCACTCCTCGGTATTCTCATTGAGCACGTTGGTCATGATCTGTGGCAGCTTGCGGTTGTTCCACTGGTTCCACGAGGAGACCGACAGGATGCCGTGTTTCAGCATCACGCTACATTCAGCCATGAAGCCATAATCCACAAACTCGGCGTTCTTTTGGCGCATCCATCGCAAGCTGTCGGGAAGCAGCAAGCCTTTGTTGTAATAAAGGAAGTCGTTGTCAGACGAGTTGCGGTAGGCTTTCACCCTGAAGGCGACCTTTTGGCCGCTATAGCCCGCAGTGACAAAGCTCCCGATGGTGTTGAAGCTGCCGAAGGTCTGTTTGAGGTCCAAGATGAGGCCTTTGCCGAAGGTGGTTTTATTGTCGATGTTCACCGCACCGCCCAGTCCCCCGCTATTGTTGGAGGTGCCACTCCCCCATTTGAGGTCGATGTCATCGATCAAAAACACGGGGATGGTGCTGAAATCGACTTGTCCGAGCGTTGGGGCGTTGAGTTGGAATCCGTTCCAGAGCACGAGGGTATGGCTTGCCGTGGTGCCTCGGAACGAAGCCGTCGAGATGCCGCCGGGGCCATAGGTCTTGATGAATACCGGGCTATGCTGGATGAGCAGTTCCGAGAGATTGGAGGTGCTTTTGGCTTGCAGCGCGAGTGTATCCATCTTCTTCATCACCAGCGGATTAAGCGTCTGGTTTTTGAATCGTTCAGCCGACACGTTGACCGCGTTAAGGGTGACGGTGTCCTGGGCATGAATCAGTCCGGCCGCCACAAGCAACAGCAGCATGACGGCACAGCGTACAAATCGACATCCAGCAGCCCTGATCATGCCGCAAAGTTAGTGAAAAAGAGTTTTACAAAAAGTAAATCTTATATTTTTGCCACCGAGATTCAAACGAGCCAAGTAGTTGTGCGACTAACAATACTAACAACACATCGCACGAAACTTGGAAAACACAAACGGCATAATAAACTCTTGGCGCGAATACCAAACTCTCCCCGACAACGAGTGGTGGAAGGTACGCCAAAAGGGCTATCAAAAAACAAGGTGCCAAAACGATTCTCTTCGAATTTGAAAATTGGAGTAACCAATACAGAGATATACAACATTTTTTTCACCCGGCAAGAGTTTTCCTGAAAACAACAAAAAAAACTTATCAACAACAAAACGTCGGCTGTTCATAAAGTTTTATTTAAATTATTATATAATAAACGGGCGTATGCGAAAAAACCGTATCTTTGCGCGTCTAAATATGAACAATTGAGATCAAACGATAATCTAATTAATTAACAATCAATTCAATAACAACTAATTCAAAACGTTATGATTAAAAAATCATTACTATTGACGCTGCTGCTGGCACTACTTGTGCCGTGGGCAGCGAAAGCACAGGAAACCATTACCATTGGCGATGGGACAAATTTTGCCTCTGTAGGCTACAGTGGCAACGGTGCAGGCTCAGCAATGGGCAATCCTTACAACTATTACGCCACGGCTCAGTTTATTTACACAGCTGAAGAACTGGCTGGAGTGGACAAGATTAATTCAGCGGCTTTCTACCACAATGCTTACTCATTCACCAGTACGGTAAAAATCTATCTGGCTCATACAACAGCGAATACGGTAGATGCTGCTAATCCTGCCACCACAGGGACTTTGGTTTACACCGGAACAAACATCACTCTTGGTTCAAGTAGTGCCGATTGGCAAGTGTTTGAATTTGACTCACCTTTCGAATACAACGGAACAGACAACCTCTTGGTTGTGGTTTGCAGATCAAAAAAAGGCTCGGGAAGCGGCTCTTCTTATAATGATAGTCAAAGTTGGCAATATACTGCAACTACCGACAACAAGTTTATGAGTAGAAGCAGTGACTCTAGCGGTTACGATGATATCACCAATACATCATACTCATATACCGCTTCTGTCAACCGTCCTAACATCCAGATGGTGGTTACGTTGGCCTCAACAGGTTGCGACGATTTGGAAACACTGACTATCGGTGAAACCAACCCACACGATGTATCGTTATCATGGACCGGAGGCAACGCTCCTTACAATGTGGAGATTAAGGGTGGTGAATATACCGATTGGCACCGTGTTTACACCAACAACACCACAACATCATGCACCATTAACGGCCTTGCTGCTCAAACAGCATACCAAGCAAGAGTTCAGAGCGTTTGTGGTACCGACCTTTTCAGCAATTGGAAAACTTCTTCAAGCTTTACAACACCTATCGCTTGTCCGGCTCCTACATCTTTACAATTTGTTGAAAGCACAACAACAACAGCCAAATTAAGCTGGACCGAGAACGGTACCGCAACGGAATGGCAAATCTGCCTGAATGGAGATGAAACGAACCTTATCGTGGCCAACAGCAACCCGTTCACTGTTCCGAGTCTTACAGCAGGAACAAGCTACACCGCCAAGGTGCGCGCCTATTGCGACGATATCGACCAGAGCTCATGGAGCAACACCGTGAATTTCGATACACAATGCGATATTATTCCTGCATTAGGATTTAGCCCTAACTTCGAAACCTTCACTGCAGGTGCAACAATGCCAATCTGCTGGAACCGCATCAACGAAGGAGCTTCAAATAACACATATCCTCGTATTTATAGTACCGGAGGTTATACCGGCAGTAAATGCTTGTGTTTCTATTGCTATGGCAGCAGCAGCTCGACAGGCCTTGCCGATCAGTATGCCGTTTTACCGGAAATGAGCGGATTGGATGGCTTGCAACTGACATTCATGGCAAAGTATGAAACTACAAATCAACCAATTAAGATTGGTTTGATGACTGACCCTACAGATGCCAGCACATTCCAAGAAATTGCCACTCAAACTCTTACAACCACATATACCGAATACAATTTTATGTTATCGGACAAAGGCAGTTATGTGGCCTTCATGATGCCAAAACCAACAGTTACCAGTTCAGCATCTCATTACATTTACATTGACGACATCACAATCCATACTCCTCCAACCTGTATCAAACCTACTAATCTTGCTGCAGTGCCGAACGCTCTGACAGCGACTGTAACATGGGAAAGCGATGCTTCACAATGGCAGGTGGCACACTCTATGGATGCAACGGCTAATCCTAGCAACAACATCGAAGGCACGGTCAATACCAAGTCATACACAAAGGGTAATATGGATTTAGGTGACCATTATTTTTGGGTACGCTCTTACTGCAGCGCAACAGACCAGAGCGATTGGGTTGGCCCTGTTTCAGTACATATCGGATACTGCGAACCTAATATCACAAGTCACGACTCCAAAGGTATCACAGGTGTAGCATTTGGTACTGGCGATGATATTGTCAACCACTATGATGAAGAGGGTATTCCTTCCGTAAAACCATTCTATGGCGACTATTCTTCGATGATAGGTGCCGTACAAGCTGGTGTTGAATCGACAATTGCCATCACAACAAACACTGGCAACTACCCTTACACATTTGTCATTTGGGTTGACTTGGACAACAGCCTGTCGTTTGAGGACAGTGAAGTTTTGTATGTTGGCAAAGCTTCTTCCGGAGCTGGAACACTCAACGCCACAATCACAATTCCTGCAGCTCAAACATCAGGTGACTACCGCATGCGTATCTTCGGAGCTGACTCATATTTCACCGACTTCTATAACAGCGGAAATCCAGATTTTACCAAACCACATGATCCATGTGCTGATGGTACTTGGAGACACGCTTGCGACTTTACTGTACGCGTGCTTGAAGCTCCTTCATGCTTGCCTCCTACAGGTCTTGCTTTAAACGCCTCGGGTCATACCCTCCAAGCCTCTTGGGATGGCACTGCAACATCTTATAATATCGACATCAACGGCACTGTAACGAACAATGTTACAAGTCCATACGTCTTTGATGTAGAACTCTCAACCACCTACACCGTAAAGGTACAGGCCAACTGCGCAGGCGATCAAACCAGCGACTGGTCGAATCCTGTAGAATTAACCACACCTACATGCTGGGGCGGACACTTAATCAACTATACCTTGAATGACAGCTATGGTGACGGTTGGAACGGCGCCTCAATCACAGTTATTGAAGGTTGTGGTGATGTCTTTGCAACCCTGACCATCTCAAGTGGCTCTTCAAGCAGCGGTTCACTCACCTTGTGCGGTGAATACTATAGGTTTGTTTGGGCATCTGGTTCATATGATAGTGAGGCATCATTTACATTTACCGAAGGCGGAACAACTCTGTTCACCAAGCCAAGCTCACTAAGCGATGGCCAAGTGCTTTACACTATCGGCACCACAACTCCAATCCCAACCGATTTGGATGCAGGTACACCTGGCAAACATGACGCGACATTGAGCTGGACCGAAAACGGCACAGCCACAACATGGCAAATTTGCCTTAACCACGATGAAGAGCATCTGATTGAGGCAAAAACCAATCCTTACACCTTGGAAAATCTTGACCCTCAAACCGATTACACGGTGAAGGTTCGTGCATACATCGATGCAACACACCAAAGCTGCTGGTCAGACGATCTTGACTTCACTACAGAAATTGCATGCGCAGCCCCGACCAACTTCGCCAACGAAACTCCCGGAACCAACAGCGTTGTTGTGAGCTGGACCGAAAACGGCTCCGCAACCGAATGGGAGATTTATTATGTTGACGACATGGGCGGTGAAGGCTACGTTAGCGTTTACGACAATCCTTTCACTTGGACCGGCTTGAACCAAGACACTGAATATGCAGCAGAAATCCGCGCAGTCTGCGGTGGCGACGACGGAAGCAGCCAGTGGAGCAATGTGATCAACTTCAGCACTGATATTGCTTGCGCAAGACCTACAAATCTGACAGAAACAAATATCACCACAAAGGGCGCAACCTTGAGCTGGACAGGCACAAGCGACAGCTACGTAGTTGAATACAAACCATGGCATCAGGTTGGCACAGACCAACTCGCAACAGGCATTTTAACCACCTACAACTACGACCTTAGCGGATTCACCGGCACAGGTTCGATTGCCATCCGCCACTATGATGTGAGCAATATGTTCCAATTGAACGTTGACGATATTGTGGTAACAAACGCTTCTAATGAGATGGTCTATTCACAAAGCTTCGAGACCGGTTCTATACCATCAGAAATCTCCAACATGGACTTGGATGGTGATGGTTACATTTGGGGCATCCGTTCGAATGGCACAGATAGCAATGGTAATGATTACTGTAATGGCAACTATTGCGCATCATCTGCAAGCTGGGATTCTAATGCTGGCGTTTTATTCCCAGATAACTGGATGATTATTTCAGGCATTGAATTTGGCGGCAGCATCAGCTTTGTAGCTAGAGGCCAAGACCCGCAATGGGCAGCTGAGAACTTTGCAGTGTACGTATCAGCAGATTCTGATGCTGTTGTAATTGATAACATTACTGCCACCTCCTACGAAGCGAAGGGTATGCAGCCTAACACCCCATACGCATGGCAAGTTTATGGTGTTTGCGGCAAAGACCATAGCCGTGTTGTTTCTTCATTCTTCAAGACACTGGATGACCGTCTCGTTTTTGCCACAGACGGTGATTGGGATGATCTTGCCAACTGGACGGATATCAATGGAACTGCTGCAACAGCTCTTCCTACATCAGACAACAATGTTCGTATCGACGCAGATGCCACCATTCCAGCAGGTGTGGTTGCCAAGGCAAATAAAGCCGCTATCAACGGTGGTTCGATAACCATTGAAGACGGTGGCCAGTTGAAACACGCTTCCGCATCCTTGGATGTGACTTTGTATAAAGGAATCACAGGCTATAGCGCAGATAAGGATCGTTATTACCTCATTTCAACACCATTCTCGGGTGTAACTTTAACAAATGGTAATAATACATCTTGGAGCCGTATCACTAACTTGGCAGATAACAACTATGACCTCTATGGATTCGACGCTACAAATGCCGGTGAGGAATGGACGAACTGGAAGAGTTCATCTACTGCCAGTGTCTTTGAATCTGGTTCCAATTATGGTCTTAAACATACCTACGGTTACCTATATGCCAATTCGGCAGACATTGATTTGGAATTCATAGGTACAGCTGGACCAACCAACACCAATCATACATATGGGGTCACTTATAATTCGGCTTCAACCAATCCATTCAACGGTTTCGCTCTTGTTGGCAACCCATTCACATGCAATGCCTATTTGTCATTTGTCCCAACGGGCGGAACACCTTCCAAAATTGACTTCTATGTTATGAATAGTGATGGTGATGACTTCGTTCTTTCTGAAACAAAGGTCACACTTGCACCAATGCAAGGTGCTTTCATCTGGACGGATGCAGACGGTGATGTTACGTTCTCTTCAGAGGAGCCTTCAACAAACACTGGCAACAACACCAACATGCTCAACATTAGTTTGACTCAAGGCCAAAATCGCAGCGGCATGGTTGACCAAGCCCGTATCCGTTTCGGACAAGGCTTCAACCTTGCAAAGATGAGCTTCAACGACAATGACAGTAAACTCTATATCCCACAAGACAACAAAGATTTTGCTGTAGTTCACGCTGAATCACAAGGCGAAATGCCCGTCAACTTCAAGGCTGCAGAAAACGGCACCTACACCATCAGCTTCAACAGCGAGAACATCGCGTTCCGTTACCTGCACCTTATTGATAATATGACAGGCAATGAAGTCGATCTGCTCCAGAACCCAAGCTACAGCTTCGATGCCCAATACACCGACTACGCGTCACGCTTCAAGCTGTTGTTTGCAACCGACAACACCAGTGTTAACGATGACTTTGCCTTCATCAGCAACGGCAACCTCATGATCCTCGGCATCGATGGCGAGGCCACCATTCAGGTGATCGACGTCACCGGTCGCATCCTCAGCAGCGAAACCTTCAACGGCAGCTACAACAAGGCTGTCAACGAAGTTGCCGGCGTGTATATGATCCGCCTTATCCAAGACGAGAACGTCAGAACACAAAAGATCGTTGTGAAATAATGTAGAATTAATAATTTAGAATTAATAGATATGAAAAAGTTAGCTTTAACAATCGCAATCGTTCTAGGTATCGGTCTGTGGTCCTATGCACAAAACGGCGGTGGCTTTTTTGGATACGGCGCAGTAGCCGAGGAAGAGGAAGAGACTGTCACCGGCTCGGCTTGGTACAGCCTTGACCAGGAAGAAGACGTTGACATGGGACTCTTCACCAACCTGCGTACAACCTACAACAAGCCAAATCTGCCTGACCACGGGCAAGACGAAAACCAGGACGCTCCGCTTGGCAGCGGCGCAT